>Ga0209075_1002945_pt1 | contig 14551 bp, 9 predicted proteins | sample Stecom2011_FD_187523 | JGI IMG/M metagenome (GOLD analysis project Ga0209075, IMG submission 187523) | Agricultural soil microbial communities from Utah to study Nitrogen management - Steer compost 2011 (SPAdes) (version 2) | ecosystem: Environmental > Terrestrial > Soil > Agricultural land... | reverse complement strand
CCTTTTACAGAAAAAACCTCATATGATCCTCATTCGCCATACTCTGCTTCAAAGGCTTCTTCAGATCATTTTGTGAGGGCTTACCGCGACACATACGGAATGCCTGTAGTAATTTCAAACTGTTCAAATAACTACGGTCCTTATCAGTTTCCCGAAAAGCTTATTCCACTCTTCATAAATAATATTCGTAATAATAAGCCTCTTCCTGTTTATGGTAAAGGTGAGAATATTCGAGATTGGTTATATGTAGAAGACCACGCGAGAGCAATTGATATTATATTTCATAAAGGTAGTAAAGGCGAAACATATAACATCGGAGGTTTCAATGAATGGAAAAATATTGATCTTATTCATCTATTAGTAAAAATTTCCGATAAATTATTAGGCAGAGCCGAAGGGACATCAGAAAAACTTATCACTTATGTAACCGATAGGGCAGGACACGATCTACGTTACGCTATAGATGCTTATAAAATCAAAAATGAACTTGGTTGGGAGCCATCACTTAAGTTCGAAGAAGGGCTCGAAAAAACTGTTCATTGGTATCTAACCAACCAAAACTGGTTAGATCATGTTACAAGTGGAGAATACAGGAGCTACTATATGAAGATGTACGGTAGTTGAGCTTATAATTTAATATTATAAGCAACACTAACACCAATGTTATAAATGTGCTTTTTCTGTATTGCACTATTTTCATTGCCAAATCCCATATCACAATATATAGAAAAGTCAAATTTGTTATAAGCGTAACCTGCTATAGGAGCAAAAGCAAAAGCGGAATAGCCTGATCCAATTAGAATGCCAATGCGAGGTTCAATAAAAAAGCCGCTTTCAACGCCATTTTGAGTAATCCTAAAGCCTGTAAAAGGCAGAATATAGTTGAAAGCATCGTCCTTCTTATTCTTTATGCTCGAAACAAATTTACCATCACCATAAGGGTTATTATGCGCTTTTACTCCCAAGGAAATAAAGTTATTATTGTTTAATGACAGTATATTGTCTGTAGTAAGCCAGCTTATATTACCTCCCATACCAAATTTCTTGTCTCGTTGTGAATTTACAGTAGACCCCATATCACCCGATATTCTTATATAGTTTAGATATTGAGCATGAGAATATACAAATGGTATTAAGCTAAAAATAATAATACTTATAAATTTTTTCATAGTCGAAATTGTTTGAATATTAATACTTAAAATACTTATTCACTTATTATGCAAATTTAGCATATTAATATTAAAGACCACAAAAAATGACAATTATCTAATGTTTGCGAGATAATTTTTTTAGTGCTACATTTACGAATGTCAAAACACTAAACTAACTTGATTTAAAATGAGTAAAGTTGCTTTAATTACCGGAATAACCGGCCAGGATGGTTCATACTTAGCTGAATTTCTTCTTGATAGGGGATATGAAGTTCATGGAACTCTAAGAAGATCATCATCTTTTAATACCGGTCGAATAGAACATCTTTATTTTGAAGAGTGGGTACGCGATATGAAACAAAAGCGAGCTATAAACCTTCATTATGCAGATATGACCGACTCAAGCTCACTAATTAGAATTATTCAATCCATTAAACCCGACGAGATATATAATCTAGCAGCACAAAGTCATGTTAAAGTGAGTTTTGATGTTCCAGAATATACAGCTGAAACTGATGCCGTGGGTACTTTAAGACTTTTAGAAGCAGTTCGTATTTTGGGGTTAGAGAATAAAACACGTATTTATCAGGCATCCACTTCAGAGTTGTATGGAAAAGTTCAAGAGATACCACAAAACGAAGGCACTCCCTTCTATCCACGTAGTCCATATGGTGTAGCAAAACTTTACGGTTTCTGGATTACCAAAAACTATCGAGAATCATATGGCATGTATGCTGTTAACGGAATTTTATTTAATCACGAGAGTGAACGTCGTGGAGAGAATTTTGTAACTCGTAAGATTTCGCTTGCTGCTGCCCGAATTGCACAAGGATTACAAGACAAACTTTATTTAGGGAATATGGACGCTAAGCGTGATTGGGGTTATGCACCTGATTATGTCGAATGCATGTGGCTTATGTTGCAACACGATAAACCTGAAGATTTTGTTATAGCTACAGGTGAAATGCATACAGTTAGGGATTTTTGTCAACTTGCTTTTTCTGAAGCAGGTATTGAATTGAGATGGGAGGGTGAAGGTATTAATGAGAAAGGTATTTGCAGCCATACAGGAAAAGTTGTTATTGAAGTAGACCCTAAATACTTCAGACCAGCGGAAGTTGAACTGTTAATTGGTGATCCTTCAAAGGCTAAATCAGTTCTTGGTTGGAACCCCAGTCGTACTTCTTTTAAAGAGCTGGTATCAAGGATGGTAAGACATGATATGAAATATGTAACAAAAAAAATTAATCAATAACATACATAGTGTATGATAAACAAATCATCTAAAATATATTTAGCAGGTCACAGGGGGCTTGTTGGTTCTGCTATCTTTAAGAATCTTCAAGAGAAAGGTTATACAAACGTAATAGGTCGTACTCATAGTGAGCTTGACCTGTTAGATAGCGTAGCCGTGTCACGTTTTTTCGAAGACGAAAAACCTGACATTGTTTTACTTGCAGCTGCACACGTTGGAGGTATAGTAGCCAATAATGTCTATAGAGCAGACTTTATTTATAAAAATCTACAAATACAGAATAATGTAATTGGAGAGAGTTTTAAACATGGTGTAAAAAAACTCCTTTTCTTAGGTAGTACATGCATTTATCCTAAAGAAGCACCACAGCCTATGTCAGAAGATGCATTGTTGACCGGTCCATTAGAATATACAAACGAACCATATGCAATAGCAAAGATAGCAGGACTGAAAATGTGTGAAAGCTTTAATATTCAGTATGGGACTAACTTCATTGCCGTAATGCCAACAAACCTATACGGCCCAAACGATAACTTCGATTTGGAAAAGAGTCATGTTTTACCCGCAATAATTAGAAAGATTCATCTTTCTAAAGCACTTATGGAGGGTAATTGGAATGCAATCAGGCGTGATATTGATGCACGACCAATAGAGCAAGTCTCAGGATCAAGTACCGTTGAAGAGATTACTGCTATTTTAAATAAATATGGAATTTCAGAGAAGAGTCTGATCCTTTGGGGAACAGGAACCCCAATGCGGGAGTTTTTATGGAGTGAAGAAATGGCTGATGCCTGTGTGTTTATTTTGGAACATGTTGATTTTGCAGACTTAACTAATAATAAAAAAGAAGTTCGTAATTGTCATATTAATATTGGCTCTGGCGAAGAGATATCCATTCGTGATCTTGCGTATCTTGTCAAAGAGTGTGTTGATTATAGAGGATTGATAGAGTTCGACAGTTCTAAACCAGACGGAACAATGAGAAAACTTACCGATGTGTCAAAGCTTAATGCTCTTGGCTGGAAGCATTCAATACGAGTTAACGATGGAGTGAAGATGCTTTATGAATGGTATCTCAACAATCTTTAAAATTTAAACAGGTTAGTTTTCTTATATGCTTAAACTTAGTTATTTTTGCAAACAGAAAAATGAAAAAAAAGATTTTAAAAACATGAAGAAAGATCCACAAATTTTTAACATAATTGAGAGGGAGCGTGATCGCCAACTTAAGGGGCTTGAGCTAATAGCTTCAGAGAATTTTGTAAGTGAGCAAGTAATGGAGGCGGCAGGTTCCGTTCTAACAAACAAATATGCCGAAGGATATCCAGGAAGGCGATACTATGGTGGATGCGAAATAGTAGACTTAAGTGAGCAGCTGGCAATAGATAGATTAAAAGAGTTGTTTGGTGCAGAATGGGCAAATGTACAACCTCATTCAGGTGCTCAAGCCAATGCTGCTGTCTTTTTAGCTTGTCTTAAAGCGGGAGACAAATTTCTAGGTCTAAATCTTTCTCATGGTGGTCATTTAACTCATGGTTCACCTGTAAACTTTTCAGGGTTAATGTTTAATCCTTTAGAATACAACGTAAGAGAAGTTGACCAAAGGGTAGATTATGAACAGCTTGAACAAGTAGCACGTAGTGAAAAGCCAAAACTTATTATTGCAGGTGCATCAGCATACTCTCGTGAATGGGATTATGCACGTATTCGCAAGGTAGCCGACGAGATAGGAGCAATATTTATGGTTGATATGGCTCATCCTGCAGGTCTAATTGCTGCAGGTTTGCTCGAGAACCCTCTTAAACATGCTCATATTGTTACTTCAACAACCCACAAAACGTTACGCGGTCCGAGGGGTGGAGTAATCTTACTTGGCAAAGATTTTGAAAACCCATGGGGTGTTAAGACTCCTAAAGGAGAAGTTAAGATGATGTCTGCCATGCTAGATTCTGCAGTCTTTCCTGGTATGCAAGGCGGACCCCTTGAGCATATTATTGCTGCTAAGGCAGTAGCTTTTCATGAAGCACTGCAACCTGAATATAAGGTATATCAAGAGCAGGTAAAGAAAAATGCAACTGCAATGTCTAAAGCATTCATCGACAAAGGTTATAATGTAGTTTCAGATGGAACAGATAATCATATAATATTAGTCGATCTTCGCTCCAAATTCCCTAATCTAACCGGTAAAGTAGGAGAAAATAAGCTGGTAGAGGCTGATATCACTGTAAATAAAAATATGGTACCTTTCGATAGCCGATCACCGTTTCAAACATCAGGATTAAGGTTTGGTACACCTGCAGTAACAACCCGTGGAGCTAAGGAGGATTTAATGGGGGATATTGTGGAATGGATAGATACCGTACTCTCAAATCATGAAGACAGAAAAATCATAACTTCAGTTCGCGAAAAAGTAAATATGACTATGAAACAGTTTCCATTATTTACATGGTAATAGTGTATGCTGATAACCAAGTGTTGACTTGGGCATGATTACAAAAGAAAATACGAGGGCTAGTAATTCTATCCCTCGTTTTTATTATATTTGCATAAGCTACATTCTGCAAAATATATTTTTTTCTCTCAATTTTAACCAAAATGAGTGTCCTTCAAACTGATATAAAATTCATTCCCGGAGTCGGTCCAAAGAGAGCTGAAATCTTAAACAAAGAGATAGACGTTTTCACATTAAATGATCTGCTCAGATGGTATCCATACAGGTATATCGATAGGGGCAGAATCTATTATATCCATGAAATAGATAACTCATTAGCATACATACAACTTAAAGGAGAAATAAAATCATTTGAGACTTTTGGAGAGGGTCGAAGAAAACGACTAGTGGCCCATTTTACTGATGGAACCGGATTTGTTGATCTAATATGGTTTCAAGGAATAAGGTTTGTAGAAAATAAATATAAACTGAATCAGGATTATATTGTTTTTGGTAAACCCAATCTTTTTAATGGTAAATGGAATATTGCCCATCCCGAAGTTGATCCTTTCTTAAGTGAAACCGATCGTCCTGATGGATTAATGCCAATGTACAGCACAACTGAGAAAATGAAGAATCGTTATCTCAACTCAAAGGCAATGCACAAAATAATAGAAGTTGCTTTTGGACTATTAAATGGAAATCTTCCCGAATCATTATCAAAAGATGTAATAAAAAAAGCAAATTTAGTTCCACTTTATGATGCAATAGAGAATATTCATTTTCCAACTTCAACTACAAAACTAAGAGATGCAGAATACAGACTAAAGTTTGAAGAACTCTTTTACATTCAACTAAATATTTTAAGGTATACAGCCTATAGAAAGGATAAACTGAAAGGCTTTGTCTTTAATAGAGTAGGAGATAACTTAAATATGTTTTATAAAAAGCATCTACCTTTCTCGTTAACCAATGCGCAAAAGAGGGTAATAAAGGAAATACGAAAAGATACAGCATCAGGTAAACAAATGAACCGCCTTCTTCAAGGTGATGTGGGTAGTGGTAAAACATTGGTTGCTATAATGTGTATCCTAATTGCTTTAGATAACGATTTTCAGGCCTGTGTAATGGCTCCTACCGAGATATTGGCAACGCAGCATTACGAGACATTCTCCACTATGCTCTCAGAAATGAATATTCGAGTTGAGTTGCTTACAGGGTCCACAAAGAAGAAAGAAAGAGACTTAATTCATTCAGGTTTAGAATCAGGAGAAATTGATATTCTAATTGGGACACATGCACTCATTGAAGATGTTGTTCAGTTTAGGAATCTTGGTTTTGTAGTAATTGATGAACAGCATAGGTTTGGTGTTGCTCAAAGGGCAAAGTTATGGACAAAAAACAATCAACCTCCTCACGTTTTAGTAATGACTGCTACACCAATTCCACGTACACTTGCAATGACCTTATACGGAGATTTGGATGTTTCGGTTATTGATGAGCTTCCTCCTGGAAGAAAGCCTGTACAAACAATACACAGATATGATAAAAAGCGGGGTGAACTTTATCTGTTTATTAGAAATCAAATCAAGTTGGGTCGCCAGGTATATATTGTATATCCGCTTATAGAGGAGAGTGAGACACTAGATTTGAAGAATCTTGAAGATGGGTATCTTCATATTCAAGAAGCATTTCCTGAGTTTATAGTTGGCAAAATGCACGGACGTATGAAATCATCAGAGAAAGAAAATGTTATGGAACGTTTTGCAAGCGGTCAAACTCAAATATTGGTCTCAACAACAGTTATTGAGGTGGGCGTTAATGTTCCCAACGCAACAGTAATGGTTATTGAAAGTGCACAGCGTTTTGGACTTTCTCAACTTCATCAGTTAAGGGGTAGAGTAGGACGTGGTGCCGACCAATCATACTGTGTATTACTTACCCCATATGAGCTGTCGTCAGTTACACGAAAAAGAATTGAAATAATGACAGGAAGTAATGATGGGTTTCTTATCGCTGAAGCCGACCTTAAACTAAGAGGACCAGGAGATATAGAGGGCACCCAACAAAGTGGGATACCCTTTAATCTTAAGATAGCAGATATTGTAAAAGATAATGAAATACTATATTTTGCAAGAGAAATTGCCGAAAAACTGATTGAATCTGATCCTGAGCTAGTGAAGTCAGAGCACGCTATTTTAAAACAACAATTAAGCCAACTTAGTGGTAACCGTTATGACTGGAGCAGGATTAGTTAAGCTATTCAGTAGTTTTTATAACCAACTCATTCCCTTGTATCAACTGGTTATGATTAATAAACCAACTATCAATTATCTCATTTCCATATTTTATTTCTTCAATTTTTTTGCCCTCACCCTCTTTTTTGATAGTAAATTCAGTGCCATTTCCTAGTCTGAATTTCACTTCGTCAAATAAAGGAACTGATACAATATATTCTATATCAGCTGGTGAGTAGGTGTATAGACCAATTGCATTAAAAACATACCAAGATGACATCTCTCCAGCATCATCCATCCCTGCATATGCTAATCCTTCAGCACCCATATCATAAAACCTATCCATAATGCTATCAAGTACACATTGAGCTTTTTCTTGTTTATCAATGAAATAGTATGTGTAAGGAATGGAGTGTGCAGGTTGGTTTCCATGACAATAATTACCTATAAAACCGGTTAAATTATGCACTTCATAACCTCTCCATGGTTCAGTAAATAAAGAATCAAGTTTCTGATCAATAGCTTCATGACTTGGGTATAGGTTTATCATTCCTTCAATATCATGAGGCGCAAAAAATAAAGATTGCCATGCATTAGCTTCTCTATACATATAAGCAAAATATGGGTAATAAGGATCAAAATCCTCAATCCAGCTACCATCATCTATTTTACCCCTCCAAAAACCGGTAGAAGGATCAAATAAATTCTTATAATTATTAGATCTTTCCATTAGAATATTATAATTCTCTTCATCACCTAATTCTTTTGCAACCAATGCTGTAGCATAATCATCATAAGCATATTCAACAGTTTTTGTAACAGCTGCCTTGTACTCATCCCAAAACGGAACATCGGTTGTATCTTTCTCAGCAATCCAGCCTCTTTCAAGATACTCATCTAAATATGGCCTACCCCCACGTCCGGGCACCATTGCGTTTTTTAAAAGTAAATTGTAAGCTCTTTCAAGATCAAAATCTTTTATACCTCTTAACCAGCTGCCTGCTACAAATACAGAAGCATGGTCTCCGTGAAAGAATGTGGGCATATAACCTCCTCTTTTTTCTCCCTTGTCAATAATCGATTTCATTATATCAGTAGTCACATCCGGAGAGATCATTGCTAGAAGCACTAATTTATTTCTATAATCATCCCAAAAAGATGGATTAGTATAATACCTAAAACCTTCATTTGCAATGTCCCCTCTTTCATCGGTAAAGTCGCCATTTACATCACTTCTGAGTGCAGGCCATAGAAATGAGCGGTATAATGTAGAATAGAATATGCCTTTTTCTCTTTCCGTACCTCCAGTAACTTTTATATGAGACAGTAGTACCTCCCAAGTTTCATTGGCTTCTTCCTTTACTTCTGTAAAGGTTTTATTGCTGATCTCTTCAAGAAGATTCATTTTAGCATTTTCTATACTAACAAATGAAAATCCAATCTTAACTTCTAAAGGCTCATTATTATTATCTTCACTGAAGTTAACAACAGAAACTTCATGATTATCATCCTTAATATTATCAATATTTTCAATAGAGTAATTTGTGATTGCGTAAAAATGCACCCTTTCACCTGTATCCTGAAATCCCGAAAAGCTGTTATTATCTTCCTTTTCAATTTTCCAATCACGTACTCTGTTGTTGGAACGAGTCATATCTGCTATCAACTTTTTTTGTTCTCCACTTGGGTAGTGATATTTATGGAAACCACTTCTTAGTGTTGAGGTGAGCTCAACATTTATTCCATATCTTTCAAGAAAGACCTGATAATATCCCGGTCGAGCAGATTCATTATTATGACTGTAGGCAGAAATGAAATTACTTGGATCTACGTCTCCTGTAACAGGAAGTACTGGTACATGAAGTAAATTCCAATGACCCTTATTGGTATGAGCAAAACCGTATATTACAGTGTCTTCATATTGATATCCTGCACCACTTCGGTATTGTGTAACCGGACTAAGTTGAACCATTGCATTTGGGAGAGAAGTGCCTGGAAAAACTTCTGCTCCCCAAGTCCTTTCATCCCAAGTTCTTGTATATCCTAGATCTTCGGGCTCCCATAATGTAGCTGTCCCCAATAGAGGATTAACATAATCCGTTAGTTGCCTTTCCGAAACTTCGGTGCAACTTGTTATGATTATAGATAGTATAATAATAGGTGAAAATAATTTCATCTTATAGTTGTTTAATAAAATTGATAATTATAAAAGAAGCTAAGACAGCAATTAATTGGTTGTATGAGCAATCAATTAATAAAATCTTCATTCTGTAAAAAGGCAATTGATTCTATCATCATACAGCCACTTAATTGCTCCGTCAAACCGGTAGTATTACCTGGTTTTACACGCCAATTAGGACCAAAGAGCGTACCTTGTGCATTAGTCCCATTATTCCAGAGTGTTTCAGCATTAAAATTAATAAACTGCAAGTATCTTCTTCTTACAGGCTCATCCAGTCTATTCTGAATAATTAGTTGGGTGAAGTATCTTACGAAGATTCCTTTGAATAAACCACCATCACCACTTCCTTCACTTTTTAAAACAGAGTTCTCTACCAAGCTACTCATCGTGTAGTCCGCAGCAAGTGAGGCATCGTTTAAATAACTCTTCTCATTAAAGATTTTATGCAGTTCAACTGCTGCTCCTATGTAAGTGCCCTGATTATATGTAAATATCCAATCTTTTTTAATCGACCCATCACGCGAGTCAATATGATCCCATACAGCTCCAGTATTTGTGTTTACTAACGTTGATTTTAGCCAGTCATATATACGTATAGCCCATTCTTTATCATCCTCATTGCCAAACTCCTGATAAAGCCTAGCTGCAAGTATAGCTGCAGGGCCGTTTGAACAAGCGTTTTTACTCCATTCCATGCCCTTTTTCCAAGTGATACCACCACCTGCATTTTCATTCCAGCCCTCTTTTATGTAACCCCAAAGTTCGAGGGTTGCATCTTTGTATTTTGTGTCATTAGTAACTTTATATGCACGTAGCAAAGCAAGTGCAATCCATTCCATATCATCATAGTAGTCATTATTCCATGTGTTCCCATTTCGAGCTTTCACTCCCACAAACCAATTTTCTATATATGTTTTATAAGACTGGTTACCGGTTCGCTCATAAGCATCAATCACCACATCAAGTGCGTGTGCATTTGGCCAGTATTGAAAATTTGTATTACCTCCGTTGTCTGTATTGAAATATTGACCACCACTATTCCAAAATGATGAAGTCAGAGCACTACTGCTAAGGTTTGCGGCATCGTTCCAATCAAATACAACATCATCATCATCGTCCTCATCATCAATACCTCTATCAGGTAAATCGTCTGAGCAACTCCAAACAAAAAGAGCAGCAAACATATACAATAAATAGAGATGTTTCTTCTTCATAATAGTTTCATTTTAATAAAATCAAGCTTCAGGGAGAGCTTAATATCAGATCTCCTTGAGCTTGATTTCTTTTTTACTCTTATTTAATAACCAGGTTATGTGTATATGGTCCTTCCGGGGTAAGTGAGAAAGTTATATCATATCTCTTCCCGCTCCAACCATCAGTAGCTGGTGTTTTCCAAATCTGACCGTTAGTCCATTGTTCTACATTGGTTCTTTCCACCATGTAATAATACTCCGGATCACCTGTGGGTTTGCTATCGTTGTCTGTCGCTCTCCACTCGGTCTCTCCTTCCGAACTCGACATTCGGAATTTGTAACGATCATCATTATTATCATTTCCCGAAAGACCTGTAATTTCGTAATTAGTAACACCCCATACACCTGACCCTATATATGGCAGCTCAATATAAATTTGAGACCAATTTAGGTATAGACTCACATTGGTTACTTGCTTCATAGAATATGAGCCTACTTCTAAATCAAGATATAGCTTATATACACCTGTCTCTTCAACTTCACTGGTCCCATCAGGAATAATATTCTCACCAGAGAGAGAGTAAGTGGTTCCACTGCCCGACTTATTACTTACAAACTGAAATGGAAGTCCTTCTGTCAGTTTAGTATATATCTCGAATACACCTTCTGAAAGTTTTTTCATACCAATTGCATTAGAAATGTTAGAGCCACCTTCTGTTGCCTCACCTGTAATGAAAAGGTCAATCGGTAGAACATCAAAACCTCCAAGTCGAGTTATTACTAATGTATGCTCTTTCGAAGATTTCATCGATTTGGTCCCTTTGGAAGATAATACAGTCCATTTTATTGTCCCTGTAGATGAAGGAAGAATACCTGCTTTATCAGCAATACTATTCAAATCCTTGTGCGATATAGTTACATTGTTGGCAAATCCGTTATTACCTGCATTAACCACATAAATAGGATTAGAGAAATCACCATCAACTCTATCAAATGCAACTCTATAAGCAGCCACGCCAGCTTCGTCAGGATTTACATAATCCCACTCAAAATAAAGTGCCGCACTTATAGATGGTTCCAGAGCAAGCTCTCTGTCATTCATTGGTTCAACAAGATTTGTTACTTCTGCAAGTCGGTTATCTGGTGTTCCCATATTGTCGCTACAAGCAACTGACAAAGAAATCAAGGATACCAAAACCAATGTTCTCATCGTTAATTTATTTATTTTCATTTGAATATGTTTTTGTGTCATTGTCAAATCTTACCTAGGTGAAATTCCCATAGCATTAATATAGAAAAACTCATCCCCATTATTATTATCAGGTCCGGGCTCAGCTTTAAGTCTTACCTCTCCATTAGAATCAGGTGATATAATAAATGTAACAATTTCATCAGTATTGCTTGAACTGTTTATATCACCTGTTGCAGTTACCGATCCGGTAATAGTGAACCTGGTATTCCTATTGTCGGAAACGCTTGAGCGCGAAGAAAATATATTAATCTCGTATTCTTCAGCCTCGTCCAAACCTGAAATTAACAACTCTCCTGTTGGCTCTGATTGACCACTAAAATTACCTTTCCCATTTCCCCAGAATGAACTTCCGGAAACCCAACTAGGCATATTTAGTGATGTCTGAGTTGAAGAAGGACCAGATCCATTAATTCCACCAAACCTGTCTGTAATCTCTATAGAAATGCTAGTATAATTATCATTTTCGTCCGCAAGATAATTAATAGTTGAATTTGTTTCGTAAGAAGTCATAGTATTCCAGGTTACGTCACTTGATCCGGATCCTGAGCCAAAACTAATATAAATAGGTCTTGTAAAATCAACAGTTAAATTTACACCCCATTCATCAGACATTGAGCTTACTGAATTCGGATTTGCAACTGCCAAACTTGCTGCATTCTTTGCAATTATCGCACGTGTTGGTGTAATCGTCGATGGCACGTAATTATTCTGAGCTACATCATCACCTGTAATCATTTCATACCAAGTTGAAGCAGCAGTAAACCTTCCATAGGTGGTTTCAAGATGATAACCATCTCTGTCAAAAGTATCTCCCACAATACTTGTACGCCCATTCTGAATAGCGGTTCCAGCGGGTACGACTATGTCAATATTAGCTCTGTCAGCAGCTTCGTTGGCAGCTTGAACAATAGCATTGTACATTGTCATCTGGTCATTGTTATAAGTAGGAAATCCAGAATGATTTGAATTAGCTGAATATGCCCATGTCTGATGCAAAATAAATTTTACATCAGGATTAGTGGTAAACTGCTTTACATAATCAATCAGGTAGGTCAGATGCGGAAAATAGCTTTCAGCTACTCCGGACAGTTGGCTAACCTGTTGAAAACTAATATAATCCCATCTTTCATTTTTAACAGCTCTTTCAATAGTATAACCACCTTCGGAATCCTTTTGACCGTTAACTATCTTTCTGAAGGAATAGGCCGATGTATTATTCTGAGCATTGGAAGCATGTTGTTCTAGCGAACTTCCACCAATATACATATTTGCAATAATCATTTCATGTCCACCAGCATCAGCAAGCTCATATAAATACTGTTCAATAGCATCTTCCGAAAAACTATTACCTATCGCAAGTATTCTAATTATATCATCGTCTTCGATGCTACCTTCATCTCCATTACCTCCCTCATTAGAAGCTGGTTTTATTGAATGGGTATAATGTGGAATACCTGTTTGCAGATATATAGTATAATCTGCAGGAACACCGTCAAAATCACCCATCAATTTCCACTTATTATCCCACTGCGAAGGATTTACAAGAGAGATGTGATAGTAAGAATCAGGGCTGTCAGGATTTGGTCGTGAGTCGGTCATATTATTAGGACCTGTACCCCATTCCATTTCAATTAGTTCTCCCATATCTACATCTTCACGCATATACATTCTGAATTTGTAGCGTTCGTCTCTTCCCCAGCTTTCCTGATGAAATGTAACAGTTGCTCCTTCAGCACGGAAAATTCCGTTACCAACATAAGGTAAATCAAATAGAACAGAGTTCGTTGGAGAGAAGAAGAATCCAATACTTTCAATCAGGTTAATACTTGCAGATCCAGTGTTAAAGTCAAGTATTATCCGATAAGCACCCTCTGTACCTACAGTTGAAGTTCCTTCTTCTTTAAGTAAACCCTCTCCAATGGAATAAATTGCACCTTCTTCAGAAGTATTATTTGTAAAATAGAAAGAATCACCTGCTGTTAGTTTAGTATAAATTTCAAACTCCCCTTCTGCAAGTTTTCTGAGTATTAAAGCATCTGCAAGATTGGTCCCTCCCTCACTGGCTTCGCCTGTTATATACACCTGGTCGGGTATGTCTGCAAAACCTGCAAGACGTGTTATTGTAAGTGTTCTTTCTTCTAATGCTTTTACAGGCATGTAACCCTTAGAGGCATAAACTGTCCACTTCAATGTGCCTTGCTCTGCTGATTCGATTCCGGCATCAGCAGCAATTCTATTAATTTGTTTATGAGTTATAGTAGCTACATTATCAGCACTATTATTATCTGAAGGAATTGTCGCTATAGGCGATGAGAAATCACCATTTTCTCTGTCAAACACTACTTCGTAAAGAGGTTTGCTGCTATCTTCTACAAGTGCAGGTTCCCACTTAAAGTTTAGAGATCCATTGGCGTTCAGCTCAACAACTCTCCCATCCACAGGCTCATAGAGGTTTTGGACTGGAGTAACGCCCATATCTCTAATCAAACCTTCACTATTACAACCGTTAATCAAGATTGCAAAAAGTGATAGTGTAAATAATCTTATAAAAATATTTTTCATTTTACTCTTAGTTTAAAATTATACTATCAATAACCTGGATTTTGAGTAAGATTCTCATTAATATCTCTCTGAGATTGAGGAATTGCGAATAGATAATCGCGTTCAGGATTAAATATCCTATCTTCAAGCTCAATATATTGAGTGTTGTTTGCAGCAAATCTGGCTCCATGTGGTTTACCATTCATTACTGTTTCAATTGTTCCCCATCTTCTGATATCAAAAATTCTTAATCCTTCTATTGCAAGTTCAGAGCGACGTTCACTTCTGATAAGTTCTCTCATATTAACA
>Ga0209075_1002944_pt1 | contig 14554 bp, 13 predicted proteins | sample Stecom2011_FD_187523 | JGI IMG/M metagenome (GOLD analysis project Ga0209075, IMG submission 187523) | Agricultural soil microbial communities from Utah to study Nitrogen management - Steer compost 2011 (SPAdes) (version 2) | ecosystem: Environmental > Terrestrial > Soil > Agricultural land... | reverse complement strand
GGATTACCTGACGGATTTGTTTTAGATGAAGTCGATTCCTTAGGATTGCAATTGGTTCAGGCACTTGTTGAGCAGCTGGATGGTGACTTGTCAATCGAACGAAGAGGAGGGACGCTCTTTAAAATTGCTTTTCCTCTAATTAAGGTAGATCAATAGAAGTCTTTTTTATTTCTCAACGAATGTATTCTATATAATAACACCATGGCTCTTCTGAGTTTAGGTATAAACACAAATGCTGGATTAAAGATAATCCAGCATTTGTGTTTTAATGGTATATATCTACCAGGTCTTATTTGAATATTAGTAGACTTAATTCTTATCTATCTACCGTGACATTGTTTGTATTTTTTACCACTACCACATGGGCATGGTTCATTTCGTCCAACTGTCTTTTCCGCTACCACAGGTTGTTGCTTAGGCGCGCTTTGTTGTTGAGATTGAGCCATGGCTTGGTCATATCCCTGGCTTCCTTCAAATTTCTGACCTCCTCCGGAAGGAGCAGATTGATTTACTTGAGCTTGTGCATAATTATCGCTCTGTTTAGTTGCTTTATTTTGAACAGAAGCTGCGTCTGGTTGAACCGGAATTGCACCTTTTACTAAGAATTCAACTGTTTCTTGGTTCAAACGATCAATCATGTCTCTAAACAAATTGAACGATTCAAGTTTGTAAACCAATAAAGGATCTTTTTGCTCATGACGTGCTTGCTGAACAGATTGTTTTAAATCATCCATTTCACGCAAGTGTTCCTTCCATTCATTGTCGATCAATCCTAAAACAATCGCTTTCTCAAATTCACGAACAATAGATAGTCCTTGTGAATTAAATCCAGATTCAATTGTTGTAGAAACTTCTATCCCCTTGTTTCCATCAGTTAATGGAACACGAATATGTCGAATTCTATTTTCTGGTTGGTCATAATGTGGTTTTACATTTTCAAACACTAAATTTGCTATCTTTTTGTTCTTTTCATCGTAACGATCTAAAGTAGCATTGTAAATCGCGTTAATTGTATCTATTTGATTATCGCTTGTGAATTGTTCAGCAGTAATTGGTGATTGAATTCCAACAACACGTAACAACTCTAATTCGAAGTCTTTAAAATCATCCTTACCGTTGTATTTGCTTACTATAAATTCTATGGTGTCATAGAACATATTCGCAATATCCAAATCTAAACGATCACCGTAAAGAGCATTCTTACGCTTTCTATACACTGCTTTACGCTGTGCATTCATCACGTCATCATATTCTAATAAATGCTTACGGTTTCCGAATTGATTCTCTTCAACTTTCTTTTGAGCACGTTCAATTGATTTCGAAATCATGCTGTGTTGAATAACTTCACCTTCTTTAAGTCCCATTCGGTCCATTAACTTAGCGATACGCTCAGAACCAAATTTACGCATTAGGTCGTCTTCTAAAGAAACGAAGAATTGAGAAGATCCTGGATCTCCCTGACGACCAGCACGTCCACGTAGCTGTCTATCCACACGGCGTGAATCATGTCGTTCTGTTCCTACTATTGCTAAACCTCCAGCCTCTTTAACGCCATCGCGTAACTTAATGTCGGTACCACGACCAGCCATGTTTGTTGCAATAGTTACAGTTCCTTTTGTTCCTGCTTCTGCAACAATTTCAGACTCTTTTTGATGTTGTTTTGCATTCAGAACATTATGTTTAATGCCTTTCATTTTCAGCATTCTACTCAGTAATTCTGAAATCTCAACAGTTGTTGTTCCTACAAGTACTGGGCGATCTAAGCTTACTAAGCGTTCAACTTCGTCAATAACAGCGTTGTATTTTTCACGTCCTGTTTTGTACACCATGTCCTCAAGGTCCTTACGGGCCATTGGTCTGTTGGTTGGAATAACTACAACATCTAATTCATAAATATCCCAAAACTCTTTTGCTTCAGTTTCTGCCGTACCCGTCATTCCTGATAACTTGTGGTACATTCTGAAATAGTTCTGTAAAGAAACACTCGCATAAGTTTGCGTCGCTGCTTCAACCTTTACATTCTCCTTCGCTTCAATTGCTTGGTGAAGTCCATCAGAATAACGACGACCTTCCATAATACGTCCTGTAGATTCATCAACAATTTTCACTTTGTCTTCTACAATTACATATTCTACTTCTTTTTCAAATAGTGTATAAGCCTTTAATAACTGGTTAATACTATGAATACGCTCAGATTTAACGGAGTAATCGCGAATTAACTCATTCTTTTTTTCATCTAAAACTTCAGAACTAAGCCCATCGTTTTCTAATTTCGCTAACTCAGTCCCGATATCAGGCATGATGTAAAAGTTAGGATCGTTATCTCCTGACATTAAATCAATCCCTTTATCTGTAAGGTCTATCGTGTTGTTTTTTTCATCAATCACAAAGTATAACTCTTTGTCGATGATTGGCATTTGCTTGTTTTGCTCTGCCATATAGAAGTTTTCTGTTTTTTGAAGATGAGCCTTCACTCCAGGTTCAGACAGAAACTTAATTAATGCTTTACTTTTTGGAAGACCACGGAAAGCGCGAAGTAGTTTTTGTCCTCCTTCATCTAATCTTCTTCTTTGTTCTTTTTTGTCCTCTATCGGTTCGTTGATGATCGCTAAATCCTTTTTCGCTTCAGCAAGAACTTTATTTACGTAGGCTCTTTGTGCACTTACAACTTTCTCAATTAAAGGTTTTAAAGCAACATACTCTTGCTGGTCACCTTGTGGAGTTGGTCCCGAAATAATTAATGGTGTTCTCGCATCATCAATCAAAACTGAATCGACCTCGTCAATAATTGCATAATGGTGTTTTCTCTGAACAAGGCTTTCGATGTCACTTGACATATTGTCACGCAAATAATCAAATCCAAACTCGTTGTTTGTACCAAAAGTAATATTGGCCTTGTAAGCTTCTCTTCTTGATTCAGAGTTAGGTTTGTGCTTATCAATACAATCTACTGATAAACCATGGAACTGGTAAAGAGGCCCCATCCATTCACTGTCACGACGTGCAAGGTAGTCATTCACCGTAACTACGTGAACTCCTTTTCCTGCAATCGCATTCAGATAAACAGGAAGGGTTGCAACCAAAGTTTTTCCTTCACCCGTTTGCATCTCGGCAATGTTTCCTCCATGAAGTACAGCTCCCCCCATGATTTGAACATCGTAATGTACCATGTTCCATTCTACATCGGTTCCTGCTGCTGTCCATTTGTTTTTCCAAATTGCTTTATCGCCTTCTATAACTATTCCGTCATGGGCATTTGCCATTTCACGATCAAAATCAGTTGCAGTAACAATCAATTCTTTATTCTCAGCCCATCTGCGTGCAGTTTCCTTTACGGTTGCAAATGCTTCAGGCATTACTTCTTGAAGTACAGTCTCTAGTTTTTGATCTAAATCCTCTGTGAGTTTATCAATCTTCTCGAAAATATTCTCTTTGTCAAGAACTACGGTGTCCGGATGGTTTGCTTTCTCCTCTAAGGCTTGAATCTCAGATTCTATCTCAGCAGTTCCTTCTTTTATTCTTTCTTGCAAGTTCTTTGTTCGCGCTCTTAGTTCATCATCACTAATGGTGTGAATTGAAGCGTAAATCTCATTTACTTTATCAATGGTTGGCTGAAAAGTTTTTCGGTCTTTAGCCGATTTATCGCCAAGTATTTTTTTTAATAGTCCTCCTATCATTATAATGCTCTTATTTAGACTCCAAAAATAAGCTTAATACTTTTAATTGAAGTGTTGAATTTTAATAAATTGATGCTATCATAAATTATTCCATGAATAAATAACTGACATTATGACGCAGTAGATTAAAAAAAGCCCCGACGATAATGTCGGGGCTTTGGTAATCAATGTTTTGCTTTAGTATTCGTCTTCGTTGAAGAAGAAATCCTCCTTGGAAGGGTAGTCTGGCCAAATATCTTCGATGTTCTCGTAAATCTCTCCTTCATCTTCTATATCCTGAAGGTTTTCAACCACCTCTAACGGTGCTCCTGTACGAATTGCGAAATCAATAAGTTCATCCTTAGCTGCTGGCCAAGGTGCGTCTTCTAAATAAGAAGCTAATTCTAGTGTCCAATACATATTCTTATATTTTTATCTTGATGATTCAAAAAAATGTCTGATTCAAAGCGCAAAATTAATTTTATTTTTTGAAAAAGCAAATTTAAATGCATATTACAAATGAAATTCATTTTTAAGTCTCTTAAACTCTTGGTTTCCATTGTATTTCTTCAATGTTTAAATCCGTAGCTATTTTTCGTGAGAGAATAAATAAATAATCGCTCAATCTGTTGAGGTATTTCATCGCCATTTTATACTGTTCGCTCTCATCATTTAATCCAACAGTTAGTCTTTCCGCTCTACGACAAACACATCTTGCGATATGACAGTGAGAGAGAATTGGCTTTCCTCCAGGTAAAACAAAATGTCGCATTGGAGGTAGGTTTTCATTCATTTCATCGATGGCATTTTCCAAAAATAAAATATCTTCTTCGAAAATAGGAGGCAGCTTCATTTTTGTTCCTTCAGGTTGAGTTGCCAATAACGAACCAATTGTGAATAGTCTATCTTGAATTTCAATTAATTGCTCAAATTGAGCCTTTGGCATTTCATCGTTATCCCTAACCAGTCCTATCCAAGAGTTTAGTTCATCAACCGTTCCGTAAGAATCTATTCTTAAGTCATTTTTAGAAACGCGTTTTCCACCTATAAGCGAGGTTTGACCAGCGTCCCCTTTTTTTGTATATACTTTCATTATATAATGTTTTTTGCTCTTTCAATTTTGAAGATTGAATATAAGGATTATCTATTTGAATCGCAATTCGTAAACAATAAAAAGTGTAATAATTATGATTTGATGATAAAGCGGGAGAATTGTAATGTTAAGCAGTTATACGGTCATAAAAAATGCCCAAACGATTATGTCTGGGCATTTAATTGTATCTAAAAGAATGTTCTAAAGCTGATTAAGCATTTAAAACGTTTCTTGAAATAACGATTTTTTGAATTTCAGAAGTACCTTCATAAATCTGAGTGATTTTTGCATCACGCATTAATCTTTCAACATGGTATTCTTTTACGAAACCGTATCCACCATGAATTTGAACAGCCTCAACTGTTTGTTCCATTGCAACTGATGATGCGTAAAGTTTAGCCATAGCGCTTGATTGGTCAAAGTTTAATCCTTGATCTTTCTCCCATGCTGCTTTAAGAACCATTAGTCTTGCCGTTTCAACAGCAGTTGCCATATCTGCAATTTTAAATGCAATTGCTTGGTGTTGATTAATTTCTTTTCCGAATGCCTTACGCTCTTTAGAATAAGCTACTGCTAACTCCATTGCTCCAGATGCAATACCTAAAGCTTGCGCTGCAATTCCAATTCTTCCTCCAGAAAGTGTTTTCATAGCGAACTTGAACCCAAATCCATCTTCACCAATTCTATTTTCTTTAGGAACCTTTACATCTGTAAATAATAAAGTATGCGTATCGCTTCCACGAATTCCTAGTTTATCTTCTTTCGCTCCAACTTCAAAACCTTCCATTCCTCTTTCGATGATGAATGCATTGATTCCTCTGTGGCCTTTTTCTACGTCTGTTTGTGCAATTACAATATATGTAGACGCCGATGATCCGTTAGTGATCCAGTTTTTTGTACCGTTCAATAAGTAGTGATCTCCTTTGTCAATTGCAGTTGTACGTTGCGAAGTTGCATCAGAACCTGCTTCCGGCTCAGAAAGACAAAATGCTCCAATCTTCTCTCCTTTTGCTAAAGGGATTAAGTATTTTTGTTTTTGTTCTTCGTTTCCAAATTTCTCAAGTCCCCAACAAACAAGTGAGTTGTTTACACTCATACAAACAGATACAGAAGCGTCAACTTTAGAGATTTCCTCCATTGCTAAAGCGTATGAAATAGTATCCATTCCGCCACCACCGTATTTTGGGTCAACCATCATTCCTAAGAAACCAAGTTCACCAAGTTGTTTGATTTCCTCAGTAGGGAAACGTTGTTCGTTATCTCTTGCGATAACGCCTTCCTTTAAAACATTTTGTGCAAAATCTCTTGCCGCGTCACGTACTGCAATTTGCTCTTCTGATAATTCGAAATTCATACCTTAATAATTATTGTTAATGCTGAGATGATGGTGTTGATCAAAAACTGAACTTACTGTCCTTATCTCAATGATATCTAAATATATTTACTTATAATTGATGTCGTAAAATTAACGTAATTATTCAAATTTCACACTGTAAGTACAACGGAAATGAAAACTTTTCGCGTGATTGGTTTAATGTCAGGGACTTCATTGGACGGCTTGGATGTCGCCGATGTAACTTTTACCTTGAGAAGTAATAACACTTGGGGTTTTCATCTAAACAATTCATCACTATATGATTATGATGAGATATTGTTGGAGAGACTAAAGTCAGCATTCCAATCATCTTCCAATGATTTAAGCAAATTGAGTGCTGATTTGGGAGTTTTTTACGCTGAGAAAGTAAACGCTTTTATTTTTGAAAATAAAATAGAAAAACAATCTATCGATTTTATAGCCAGTCACGGACAAACCATATTTCATCAACCACAAAACGGATACACTTTACAAATTGGAAATGGGCCTGAATTAGCAATAGGTACAGATTTGCCGACAGTTGTTGATTTTAGAACGAAAGATGTTGCATTAGGAGGAAATGGTGCGCCACTTATTCCTGTTGCTGATCATTTGCTATTTTCAGAATATGCGGAAGCATTCTTAAACCTCGGAGGATTTAGTAATGTATCTTTTAAAAGTGAAAGAAGTGTTTTGTCGTTTGATATCTGTCCAGTGAACATTATTGTCAATGATTTGATGCGAAGCATAGGGGAGGAGTACGATGCGTTTGGTGCTTTCGGGAAAAGTGGAGAGATCAATCATAGTATACTATCCAGGCTAAATGCTTTGTCTTTTTATACTGAGGAAGGTCCTAAATCATTGGGTTGGGAGTGGGTGGAGAATACTGTTCTTCCATTGTTGAAAGAAGAAGATATTTTACAAAACAAAATAAGAACATTATATGAGCACATTGCTTTACAAATTGGAGGAGCTTTAAACAAGATAAATGTCAACTCAATATTGGTTACAGGTGGAGGAGCAAAAAACTCTTTTTTAATTGATAGGATTAAGAGTTTTACCAAGGGAGATATTATCATTCCTGATGAAGCTTTGATAGATTTTAAGGAAGCCATCGGTTTTGCTTTTTTAGGGCTTCTTAAATGGAACAATCAAATCAATGTTTGGTCAAGCGTAACTGGTTCAAGAAGAGATTCTTGTTCAGGTGTTATTGTTCTGCCGTGAATTAAATAATAAGGGTATAAGTTAAGAATGGAAATTGTTTTTTACTTTTGTTCAAAATAAACGTTAACTACTTGCTAATGAATTGTTCATTTAGTTTGAAGATACAAGCTCATAGGGCTGTATATGAGTCAGTTGAGGTTGGGGGTTGTTTCTGCTTATGGACTAAATGGATTATAAAAAAAGCAAGACCTTGAAAAAGTCAAGCGTAAATTGTTATTAACACAGCTAAAATTGCAAAAAGTATCTTTTGATACTATGGTAAACACTACTTGTTATGGAATTATTTATTGTATTTGTTTTTATTTTAGGGTATTTAGGGATTACTCTTGAGCACAGTCTAAAAGTTGATAAACTCGTTCCTTCTCTGTTAATGATGGCTTTTGCTTGGGCAGGAGTTTCAATCGGATTAGATGACTTTACTATGTGGTTTAATTCAGCTGGACATGAGCTGATGGATATTACAGGAATGGGTAGTGAAGACAGAAGCGCATTAATGGAAAGCACATTGTTGCATCACTTTGGAAAGACAACCGAAATTTTAATATTTTTAATTGGTGCAATGACAATTGTTGAAATTATTGACCATTTCCATGGTTTTTCAGCAATAAAAGGATTCATTCGAACAAATAAAAAACGTACACTTCTTTGGATTGTTGCGTTTTTAGCCTTTCTATTATCAGCAATCATAGATAACCTTACAGCGACTATTGTTCTCATTACTATACTGCGTAAATTATTGAGTAAATCAGAGGATCGAATTTGGTTTGCTGGAATTATAATTATTTGTGCTAATGCTGGAGGGGCATGGTCACCAATTGGAGATGTAACTACAACAATGTTGTGGATGGGAAACAAAGTAACAGCCCTTAAATTAGTTGAATACTTATTCCTTCCTTCTTTGATATGCATGCTTATTCCAACTTTTGTAGCAAGTTTTATGAAACCTTTTAAAGGTAATTTTGAATTACCGATAGAAGAAGGTGAAGTGAATTCTAAAGCTTCTTTGATGCTTTATCTTGGATTAGGGATGATTGTTTTTGTTCCTATATTTAAAACTATTTTTGAATTGCCTCCTTATATTGGAATGATGCTCTCTCTTGGAGTTGTTGCTCTTTTTGCTGAAACAATTAGTGTGAGACAGTTTAAAATGTCTTATGTCGGAGTTGTTAAAAAAGACGAAAAAATAGAAAATTCTCAAGAAAAAACGGATGAACATCACGAAAGTCCTACCTTTAGAGCGTTAACAAGAATTGAAATGCCTTCAATATTGTTTTTCTTAGGTATTTTAATGACAGTTGCAGCATTAGAGTCATTAGGTTTGGTCTTTAATTTCGGACAATCGGTACAAAGTAGTATGCGCGAAGATGTATTTGTGCTTTTATTGGGTGCTGGTTCCGCAGTTATTGATAACGTGCCTTTGGTTGCCGCAAGTATGGGAATGTTTAATGAACCTATTGATGACCATATTTGGCAATTTATTGCATATTCAGCAGGTACAGGAGGTTCGATGTTGATTATTGGTTCTGCTGCTGGAGTTGTAGCAATGGGGATGGAAAGAATTTCATTCTTTTGGTACCTGAAAAATATGTCTTGGTTGGCATTAATTGGTTATCTTGCAGGAGCAGGTTTTTATTTATTGGAAAGAGGATTGTAACAAAAATTAAATTAATTCGTTATTGAGACTATGAAAGGATCATTTTTACTACAAGTTGTTCAAGATTCTGCATCGGTAGGTGCTGAAGAGAATTATAGAGAGGTTGCTATTTGGGAAGCCGTGTCAGATGCTGCAAGTAGTGTTATGGGACTGGTGATTTTACTTTCGCTGGCTGTTATGTCTATTTATGCAGTTTACGTTTTTGTAGAACGATTATTGGCATTAAAGAGGGCTTCTAAGAAGAATCCTAATTTCTTGTCTGAAGTGAAAAGATACCTTTCTGATGGAAAGATTGATGAAGCAAAAAATCTTTGTGCAAGAACAGACTCTCCTTCCGCGAGAATGTTGGAAAAGGGAATTGACCGTTTAGGTAAGCCAGTCGACATTGTTGCTACTACAATAGATAATACAGGGAAGTTAGAAGTTTCAAGATTAGAACAGCGATTGAGTTATTTGGCAACTGCTGCTGGAGCTGGTCCGATGATTGGTTTCTTAGGAACAACAATTGGAATGGTTCAAGTTTTTAATGATATGAAAAACTTAGATTCATTGGATTTAGGAACAATTGCTCCTGGTATTATGACAGCAATGATTACTACAGTTGCTGGATTAATCGTTGGGATTATGGCATTTATGGGATACAACTATTTGGTGTCTCAAATATCTAAAGTTGTTTACCGTATGGAAAATGACGCAATGGAGTTTATGGATATTCTTCACAAACCTTCAAAGTAATAGAATGAATTATGGGATTTGGTACACAAAATAAAATAAAAATTGAGGGCGGAATGGCTTCCATGACCGACTTGGTGTTTTTATTGCTCGTATTCTTTATTATAATGAGTACGATGGCAGAAAAAAACACGCCTGTTGAGTTACCACAGCCTACTGAGAAATTAGATACTTCAAAAGAAAATGCGACCACTACTATTGTAATTACAGAGGATGATCTCTATCAAATTATGTTAAGTGATGCAAGCAATTCCGATAATCCATTTGGAATTAAAACAGATGGGGTTAGTTATTCTGAAATTCGAGATTTCTTAATTCAAGAAGTTGAGAAAACACCGGAGATGAAGGTTAAGATTGCTGGAGCGAGAAAAGCAAGTTATGAAGCTGTTTTTCAAATTTTGGCGCTATCTAAAGCACAAGGTTGGAAACCTGTTTTGGCATATGATTAATTGAATGAAAGAAAATGGCAATAATACCTGTTGTAAGAGCATCTGATAATCGCAAAGGAATCATCGCAGCAATTGCATTCCTTTTGGTTACCCTGTTTTTACTTTTCTTTATTAAATACAGCGAGCCAGATCCACCGAAAGTAACTGTTCCTATTCCAATCACAATGAGCGAGAGTGGGATAGAGGACTTTGAAATTCATAACGCTGGGGGTGGTGCACCAAGTGAAGCTGTCAATCCTACTCCTGCCGAAGAACAACCCAAAGAACAACCTACACAAGAAGAATCACCTGTTCAAACGAGTACAGGACAAGGTACCTCAAATACTGCAAACACAAAACCAGCTGAAACGCCTGATGCCAGTCCTTTTTCTGGGGGTGGAACAGGAGGTTCTGGAACAGCGGGTTCTGGAGGTGGGTTCGGTAGCGATAGTGGTCCAGGTAGTGGAATTGGTGAGGCAGGAAAAGGAGGTTCAGGAGATCGGATTAGAATTACGCAAAGTATTTCAAATCCCAAGACGGATAACAATGAATTCGCAAAAATAGCTTTTAAATTGTTGATCGATTCTCGTGGAAAAGTAGTTAGGGCTGATGTTATTCGTGCCAATACAACAACTACGAATCAAGAATTAATCAATGAAGTAACGAAAATTGTAAAGGCCGAAGTACTTTATAAGGAAAAGCCTGGAGCACCTAATGAATTGGTGTATTATACGGTTTCAGTTTCTCCAAACTAACTCAAAAGTTGAATGTCCTCTGCTCATTACAAAGAAAAAGTCGATTGGTTGTTCAACCAGTTCCCGGTTTTTCAAAAGGTAGGGAATTCGGCTTATAAGCCTACTTTAGACAATACACTTTCTTTAATTGAATTTTTTAAGGTGCCCATTTCAGAAATGAATTTTGTTCATGTCGCAGGTACCAATGGAAAGGGCACAACTTGTTCTGTTATTGCGAGCGCTTTAACTGCTTCGGGTAAGAAAGTTGGATTATTTACTTCACCCCATATCAAAGATTTTAGAGAGAGAATTCGTGTTAATGGCAAAATGATTGATGAAAGCGAAGTTGTTGAATACATTGACCTCATTCAAAATACTTCCTTTGACTTCTCTCCATCTTTTTTTGAAATGACATGGGTGATGGCACTGGCTCACTTCTTTAAAGAAAAATGTGACATTGTTGTGGTGGAAACTGGTTTAGGTGGTCGTTTAGACGCAACAAATGTGATTCTTCCAGAATTGTCCATTATCACCAACATAGGCTTGGATCATGTTGCTATATTGGGAGATACACGTAGAAAAATAGCAGTGGAAAAAGCGGGCATTATAAAAAATGGCGTGACTGTATTAATTGGAGAAAGTGATGAAGAGATAAAAGATGTTTTTACTACTGCAGCTAAGGAAAAATCAGCTCCAGTAATTTTTATGTCCGAACATATCGGAGAAAATACTTTTGAAGTCAATAAAAGATTGGCGTTTAAAGCAGTTGATTTTCTTTTAAGTGATCATTTATCGCTTGAAACAGTTAAGAACAGTGCAATACGAGATTTATATAAAAACACGGGATTGTATGGACGGAATCAACTCTATAGTGAACAACCCTTAGTTATTTTAGATGCAGCTCATAACACAATGGGCATCCAAAGATTCGTTTTAGATATTCAACAAAGGTACAGCAATAAAAAAGTGCGTGTTTTATACGGAACTTCAAATGACAAAGACTTATTTGAAATAGCTAAGCTTTTTCCTGTTGAATGGGAATACTACATCACCGAGTTTGATAGCCTAAGATCAGCGAAAATTCAAGATTTTAAGGCAAATGAAAAAATAAATGAATTAAAAGTGAAATATTTTTCTGATGCTAAAAAAGCGTTTTTTGAGGCCCAAAATATTGATTTTGAAAGCGATATACTCGTGGTTTTTGGAAGCTTTTTCTTGTTGGAAGAAATAATTTAAAATATTTTTCAAAAAATAGTGTTTGATTTGAAAATTGTACTTATATTTGCACCCGCAACGGGGTTAAACGAAACCTCAAAATAAAGCGAAAAGAAAGGGCCCTTAGCTCAGCTGGTTTAGAGCACCTGCCTTACAAGCAGGGGGTCACTGGTTCGAATCCAGTAGGGCCCACGAAAAAAAGCTTCACAGAAATGTGAAGCTTTTTTGTTTTTTATGAACTTCGATTTCATACTGATTCTTTTGGGTCAAGACTAATTGGGGTCCCGATGAAGTCGAGAAGGGACCATAATAAAATAGTATTCGCAGAAATGTAAAGCTCTTTTGTTTTTATTAATTTCGCTTTGTAACTGGTTTTTGTCAGAGTGAATATGAGAGATGAAAGCGTCTCGACAGTCATAACGGTAATTCCTTTTTCGCTCTGCTTCTCACGCTATAATATCATGGAAATTATTATCCCTTTTTTTCTATACGTACTCCAATCATTACACAATCAAAAAAAGCTTTACCTTAGATAAATCATCAATAACATATTCAAAATGGCTAAAGCAGAATATTTCGTGTACGTAATTGAACTGTCGAAAAAGGTCTTTTCAGAAAATGCGAAATTTAGAGCAGCTAATCCTCAGTATAACGGTTCAATGCAATGTGTTTATGTAGGAATGACCAGTAAGACTCCTGAAGAACGATTTGAGCAGCACAAGACAGGATATATCAATAAGAAAGGGCATAAACTCTCTGCTAAAATCGTTGAGAAGTACGGTAAGTATTTACGACCTAGTTTGTACAATCATCTAAATCCAATGAAAACGCAAGCCGAAGCTTTGAAAATGGAAGAACAATTGGCATTAGAATTACGAAGACAGAAGTTTGCTGTTTGGTTCAATTAAAATAATTACGAATTAAGCCAATTACGAATTTGAAAAACCTATTCTTTGTAATTAAGTTTTGGAATGATTTGATGATTAAGTTTGTTATTTGGACACGCCACATTCGTAATTTATCATTGATAATTCGTAATTGACTACATCAGTCGATTAAAGAAACTCCGTTTACATCTGTAGTGAGAACCTCGGTCATGTAATCGAAATATGGACGGATAGCTTCGAATGCACTGTTCACTTCATTTATAAAGTTAGGAGATAAAACTTCTTCGTCAGTATAGTGCTTAGAGAAAAGGAATTGTTTTTTACGAATCAAATCGATGTTCTCATGTTCTTTATCAAAACCTTTTGGTGCAGTTTTCAATTCTTCACCTTCTAAATCACCCCAAACTTCTTTAAGCTTCTTATCGGTGAGTATCTCTCTAATCTCTGTTGCATCCATTTCAAACTCTTTACGGATACGTAAAAGATCTTCTCTTTCGGGATTCCAAAATCCAACAGCGATGAAAGTTTTACCTGGAGCGATATGAAGGTAGTAACTGCCTCGTAAATTCGGTTTTGAGCGAAGATACGTACTTCCGAAATGTGTTTTGTAAGGAGTTTTGTTTTTAGAAAAACGAACATCTCTATAAATGCGAAACATCTTTAATCTTTCAATATTGTCGTGGGCTTGTACTTTTAGAAGTAAAGCATTGAAAAACTCCTTTACCTCTTCTTCGATCTCTTTAAACTCGGGTTTGTTTTCATTAAACCAATCTCTATTGTTGTTATTTGCAATCTTTTTTAGAAATGTAAATGCTTTTTGAGGTACAATCATCACAATACTTTTATTTTATCTAAAGGTAAGAAAGATTATTTTCTTCATTCGAACAGAAAGTCATTTTACTTGCCTTTATTCATTTTGTTGGTGATGCGCTTCGTAACATATAAACCAATAGCACCGCCAATTAATGAAACCAACATGTTAATCGAAAATAGTAAAATGTTTAACTCTCCTGTTTCTATAATAGCGACAGGTCCAAATCCAAGTCTACTAAATAGTTTGATAAAGAAGATGCTTCCAAAAATTCCTGCAATGGTGTTGCCTGTGAATCCCATAGAAAAATTCTTTTTTACTAGAACGAGGAGATAGGCACCTCCAATACCAATAAAAATGCTAAACATCGAAATTAAGGTATGTGTCATATCACAACTGTTGTTTAGTTAACACTAATGCTCTCCATAACCTACGTCATCCATTTTACCTTTAAAGACCCTGTATTGAACAAACATATAACCCGCTTTATTCATCAGCTAGTTTTAACCAATTAAGAAAGGAAAAATGTAAATTTCAATTTTTAACTAAACGTTATTGTCTATTTTATTGATTTAATTTCTCACTTTTTGAGCGTGTTTTTCTATAGGTTTGATTGAAATTAGGTCAGTTTTTCGCGATAAGACATACCTATCCCGAGCTTGTCATTTTTTTCTTGATGACAAGCTTACTTTAAAGCGATGAGATTTCGAAATAAATCCTTATAAACAAAGGCTTTGGAGAGCTTGTAATAAACTCGTCTTTTAGT
>Ga0209075_1002943_pt1 | contig 14559 bp, 9 predicted proteins | sample Stecom2011_FD_187523 | JGI IMG/M metagenome (GOLD analysis project Ga0209075, IMG submission 187523) | Agricultural soil microbial communities from Utah to study Nitrogen management - Steer compost 2011 (SPAdes) (version 2) | ecosystem: Environmental > Terrestrial > Soil > Agricultural land... | reverse complement strand
CGGTTCCGGCAGCCTGTCCCGCGAAGCCCATGGTGATCAATTGGTTCAGGTCGCTGACATTCAGCCCATGTTTGGCGATTCTTTGGCGGTCGTATTTTACCGTCATTTGCGGCAGTCCATCCACTTTTTCCACGATAATATCAGAAGCCCCTTCTACATGACGGATCGCGGCCTCTATTTCTTGGGCTTTTTGATGAAGGATGTCCAGATCCTCCCCGAAGATTTTAATGGCAAGATCAGCCCTAACCCCTGTGATCAGTTCATTAAAACGCATCTCGATGGGTTGGGTAAATTCATACTCAATGCCCGGCAATATGGACAAGGCTTCCTTAAAATGATCCGCAAGTTCGTCTTTTGTGGAGGCTGTCGTCCATTCGTTTTTCGGCTTTAGGGTAATGATGACATCACTTTCTTCCATGGACATGGGATCCGTCGGGATTTCGGCTGCCCCTATGCGGGTCACCACTTGCCGGACCTCCGGAAATTCCAGAAGGATCTTCTCCATCTGGGTGGTGGTTTGGATGGTATTAGTCAGGGTAGTACCCGTTTTTAGCACGGGTTGGATCACGAAGTCGCCTTCGTCCAAAGTGGGGACAAATTCACCTCCCATGCGGCTTAAGATAAAACCCGAAAAAAGTAAAATCAGGACAGCCACTCCCAGTACCAGTTTCTTCTTCCCCAAGGCCCAGGTAATAGCTGACTCATAAATGCCTCCGAGCCAGGACAGCAAACGGGTGGAGATGTTTCGCTTTTCGGGATCCTCAGGTTTGAGGAAAAGGGAAGAAACTACCGGCACATAAGTAAAGCCCAAGATCATGGTACCGATCAAGGCAAAGCTGAACACCTGGGCCATGGGAATGAACATCTTTCCTTCTACTCCCGAAAGGGAAAGAATGGGGATGAACACAATGATAATGATGATCTGCCCAAAGACCGCTGACCGCATCATTTTGGTAGCACCGGCAAAGGTGATTTGATCCATCGCCTTTCTTTTTTCCGTCTTCGAAAGGGGAAGGAGAGTGGCCCGTTCTTCGGTGATCTTAAAGGCAATAAATTCTACAATAATCACCGCTCCGTCGATGATGATCCCGAAGTCTATCGCACCGAGGCTCATCAGGTTGGCATCCACACCAAACAGGTACATCATGGACAAAGCAAAGAGCAAACTGAGGGGAATGACCGAGGCCACGACCAATCCGGAACGGAAATTTCCCAGCAACAATACCACTACAAAAACCACAATTAGGCAGCCCAAAATCAGGTTTTCTGCGATGGTGTGGGTGGTTTTATCGATCAGCTCACTGCGGTCTAAAAAGCCGTTGATGATAATCCCTTCAGGCAGGGAGCTTTTCATTTCTTCCAAGCGCTCCTTTACCAGGTCTATGGTTTCCTTGGAGTCGGCATCTTTGAGCATCATGACCTGACCGAGGACCTTTTCTCCCTCGCCATTTGCGGTAATGGCACCAAAGCGGTTGGCATGCCCAAATCCAACAGTTGCTACATCTCTAACATAAACGGGGCTTCCCTCTCTGTTCTCCACGACGATGTTTTCAATATCCTCCAAGCTATCCACCAAGCCTTCCCCACGGACAAAATAACTCTCGTTGGCCTTTTCAATATACCCGCCTCCGGCTATGTCGTTGTTCTTTTGCAAGGCATTATAAACAGTGGCAATATCCATGTTCATCGCACGTAGGTGCTCAGGGTTAATGGCCACTTCATATTGTTTGAGGTATCCTCCCCAAGTATTGACTTCCACCACACCTTTGATTCCTGACAGCTGTCTTCTGACGATCCAATCCTGGATGGTACGTAAGTCCATGATCGAGTAGCGGTCTTCAAAGCCCTCTTCCACATCAATGATATACTGGTAGATTTCTCCCAAACCTGTGGACACAGGTCCCATAAATGGCTTCCCGAAGTGGGCCGGTATTTTTTCTTCCGCTATCTTAATCTTCTCTGCAATCAATTGCCTTGGAAGGTAGGTACCCATGTTGTCTTCAAAAACAATGGTAACCACCGAAAGCCCAAATTTGGAAATGGACCGGATCTCCGTCACGCCAGGAAGGTTGGCCATCTCTAGTTCTACCGGATAGGTCAGGTATTTTTCCACATCCTCTGTAGCCAAGTTTTGTGAGGTGGTGATGACTTGTACCTGGTTGCTGGTGATGTCTGGTACAGGGCCCAAAGGGATTTGGGTAAGGGAGTAGACCCCGAATCCGATCAATAAGGCGGTAAAAAGGAAAATGATTAATTTATGATGGATACTATAGTGGATGATTTTCTCTAACATAAGGCAATAGTGAGGAAACGCAAATCTACCACCGCTCACCTAAAGCTTTCCTTAGGCTTGCCTTAAGATTGGCTTAAGATGCTTGGGATTTTCAACATTAGGCTGGCATGCTTAAAGAAAATTACGCCTGAAATTCCGTGGTTTCTATAAATAAAAGCAAAAAAACGATGAACATATCGAGGTAGTCCTTACGCATCGATTCGTAAAAAATGGCCATATCCAAGGTAATGCATGCTTCCGGAGTTCTGCACAATGCTTCTGGAGTTCTGCACAATGCTTCCGAATTTTCAGTGTTGCTTCCAGAGCGTTCAGGAGTGCTTTCAGGGTTTCACGTGGTGGTTCCGGAGCGTCAAGATGTGCTTCCAAGTGTTCAAGTTACCCTTCCACAGTGTCCAAAATTTGAACTATGTGCTTTAGAGGGCAATTTGAAGAAGGGAGCGTCTGGAAGGAACTTAGCGACACGAAGAAAGCATAGGAGTATGTGGTGTTTTACCCGTCTTTAATCCCCGGTTTTTTTTGTCCTAGAAAACCAAGGTAACGGTGGTGCCTGAATTAATCCGGCTCTCCACCTTTAGTTGGGAGTGGATCAATTTACAGGCTTTTTGGACAATGGAAAGCCCCAACCCATTTCCTTTGATCTCCCTATGGCTAAGCGCCTCTGACCGAAAGAAGGGCATAAAGATGTTTTGGAGATCCTCCTGTAGAATACCGATGCCCTGATCTTGGATGCTACATTCCAACCGGCTGCCTTCTTTTTTTACCTGGATTAATAGGTTCGACGCAGGAAAGGAATACTTAATCGAATTGCCGATAAGGTTGTCGAGGATAAGGTCAAGGTAGTAGGGATCTGTTTCCACTTCTTCATGGGAGAGATCTTCTAAAGTCACTTTTAGATCCTTCTCCTTTATAGCTGTCTTATGGCGTTGCAGTACTTCGTCAATAGCGGAAATCAACTGGATCGGCTGGGTGTGGGTAAGGGATGATTTATCCAGTCTGGCCAAAAGAAGAAGCTGGTTGACAATCCCCGACATCCTATCGATCTCCTTGATGCTATAGGCAATTTTATCTTTGTACTCCTGTTCCGACCGGGGATTTCGGTTTAATACTTCCAAGGTGCCTTTTAATACCGATAAGGGTGTCCGCAACTCATGGGAGGCATCTGAAGTGAACTGTTTTTCCCGTTCCATGGCATCTTGGATCCGCTGCAGCAGGTCATTTATGGAGGTGGATAGTGTGTAGAGTTCATCCTTATTGTCGGGTAAGACCACTCTCTCGTTAAGATTTTTCTTTGTAATCCTATTGGTGGTGTCGGTGATCTGTTGTATTGGAATAATGCTTTTTCCTGCCAGAAAGCGGCTGATAAAAAAGAGAAGGAACAGGATTACTGGGTAAAGGGTCACCAGGATGTTTTTCAGATTGTTAAGTACCGTTTGGGTATCTTCCAAGGGCATTGCGACTAGAATATAGCCCTTGATCACTCCGCCCTGATCCAAGGTGATTTGCGCCTGGCGGATCTCCCGTCCGCCCAACTTGGTAGTGTGCGGATCGACGAAGTTGGGATGATGCTCAAATTCAAGTGATTGTTCCTTTAGGTTCGGGGACTTGTCCATAATCCGCCCGTTCCTGTCATTGATTTGGAGAAAAACCGGATGGATATCCACTTCCTTATGCTCCCTTTCTTCCCACTCGGCTTTATTGCTGAACCTGATGCTGTCGTCTTCAATAAAGATTTCATGGGTATGCTTTTCCGCCTGATAAGAAAGCGCGCTGTCCAGGTTGTGATAAACGGTGGTCTTTACTATCAGATGAATAATTACAAATACAGCCGCCACCACAATGGCGGTAGCTACCATATAATAAAACGCAATCCTGTTTTTTAGCGATAAATTCATGTCTCCCGAGCAATATAACCTACCCCCCGGATAGTTTGGATGTAGTCTTCTTCCTTTTGCAGCTTTAATTTTTTGCGCAACGCATTGATGTACACATCCAAAACACCCGTGTTGTAGTCAAACTGGTTATCCCAAACGTTATTCATGATTCTGGTTCGCTTGCATACCTTCCCCTTATTACGCATAAGATATTCCAGCAGGGCGAATTCCTTCTGCGTGAGCGGAATTTCTTCTTCCTCTTTAAACACCTGGTGGGTATTACTGTCTAGGGTGATATTGCCTAAACAAAGTTTTTCTAAGACAGCAACTTTTGATCTTAGCTGGACTTTGATTCTTTCGACCAATTCATCAAAGTTAAACGGCTTTTTCAGATAGTCGTTTGCCCCTGCCTGAAGGCCGAAGATGGTTTCCTCCACGGTGTCTTTGGCCGTCAGAAAGATGATGGGCGTGTCGGGGAATTTCTTTCTATATTGTCTACACACTTCTATACCACTCATTCCCGGTACCATCCAATCCAGTAACAAGAGATCGTATTGGCCAGACAACGCCCGCTGAAGGCCATCAGTCCCATTTTCTTCTATGTCCACAGAATAAGCCTCTTCCTCCAATCCTTGTTTAATAAAATTGGCAATCCCCGGCTCATCTTCGAGTAATAGAATGTTCATATATTAAGAGATTTTTAGGCCTCCGGTTAAGTGGCGATGACATCAATCCATATCTCATGATTTGCTTGATGGATGAAAAGTAAAGGTAAAAAAATTAACCTATTTATAACCCCAAAGGAGGATCCCGCTGATATCCCATTGACCTGTCAACTAAAAAAACTCCCAATTATATCTAATAATTGGGAAAAAGACGGGCCCAGCGCTTACCGGATCTCCTTGTTGTTGTCGCTTTTTTCCCGCTGGACGCCTTCGTTACCGGTCCCTTTTTCGTCGCCGGTCTTGGTGTCAAATTCGTGGACTTCCTTTTTCAGCACCTCATCAGAAGCCATCCTATCTTCAGTGGTGTTCTGGTTTTTTTTGAGGAAGATTTTCCGATATAAAAAGAATAAGGCGATCGCTACCGCGGCTACTGAGATGGCACCAAGAACAAAGTCCATAATAAAATAATTAAAGGTTGTACAAATCGTTTTCGCTCGGTTAGAAGCAATAAAAATGCCTAACTATGCGAAAGGGCGTCGTTCTCCTCTATCAAGTATATGGACAAGTTAGAAAAGGCTTCCTTGAACTGCCTTTGGTTTTTGTACTTGAATAGATCCCTTTAACATCACCTGCACAAACTGACGGATATCTTCTTTCCAGCTCTCAGGTTTCACGCCAGTCCCTTTCTGAAGATAATCCAGCGGACCACTTAACCGTTCAAAGCCAATCATTAAGCTCCAGATGGTATAAAAAGCGGTTTCCGGATTTAAGTCGGCGCGCATGCTTTTGTCTTCTATCCCCAGAGAGATGATCTGGGCACCCAGCTTGGCCGGCTCATGATGGATAGTTAACAACTTTTCAAAATTGCTGCTTTCTAGAATTAGGGGGTCAATCTGAGTACGTAGTCTGTCGTCGTTATACAAAGCCACCAGTCCCATGAAGTTCATAATCGCCTCGTGGTACATCCTGTTCTCCTTCGTAAAGGCCAAGAAATTATCAACCAGATCAAAAACCAAATCCATTCCTTTTCTGTCTTTGACCTTCTGCGTTTCTTTGAACACCGCAGTTAACTGCTCAAAAGCCTTGGCGGTAACCGCCATATAGAGATCTTCTTTATTTTTAAAATAAAAATAAATCAAGCCCTTGCTCATCTTTGCTTTTTTGGCCACATCGTCCATCTTGGTGGCGTGGTAGCCTTGAGAGGAAAATAGTTTAATCGCAGACTGAACAATTAACTTCTCCTTTTGTTGCCTTTCGTAAACACCCATAAATTAAGACCTTAGGTTCTTTAGTGAATTTCCCTCCCTCTTCGATCATCCGACATCGGCCATCGGGCATCCGTCACCGGATAATAAAGCTTTTTTAATCAACTTACGATGTAACCTTGATAATAAAATAATTTTTCTTCCCTTTTTGAACCAAAAGATATTGATTCTGTAGTAACTGGAAATCAACAGGAGCATTGGGATCTTCTACTTTAACTTTGTTGATGCTGACGCCTCCGCCTTGGATCAATTTTCTCGCTTCTCCCTTTGAAGCAAAGATGACACCCTCCGGATCGGCCAACAGATCGGTTACTTTGTCTACGTCCTCATAGGCCGCCCTTTCGATTTGGATTTGGGGAACGCCTTCAAATACCTGAAGAAACGTCCGCTCATCCAAAGTCGCCAAATCCTCCGTAGATGATTTACCAAACAGAATGGAGGAAGCTTTCAATGCCATCTCGTAATCTGCCCCGCTATGCACCATAATGGTGATATCCTTCGCAATGGCCTTCTGCAGTATCCTGAGATGGGGAGCCTGCTGATGTTCCTGCTCTAAGCCCTCAATGGTAGACTGGTCCAAAACAGTGAATATCCTGATGTATTTGGACGCATCTTCATCGGAGACGTTCAGCCAGAATTGATAAAAGGCATACGGTGAAGTCTTCTCCGGGTCCAGCCAAACACTGCCGCTTTCGGTTTTTCCAAATTTAGTACCGTCAGCTTTGGTGATTAAAGGGACAGTGAGCGCATAGGCACTGCCGCCTTCCATTTTACGGATCATTTCCGTCCCGGTGACGATGTTGCCCCATTGGTCGGAGCCTCCCAGTTGTATGCTGCAATTGTGATGCTTCCAGAGGTAGTAGAAATCATAACCCTGGATCAATTGATAGGTGAATTCAGTGAAAGAAAGCCCGTTACCGTCTTCCAGTCTCTTCTTCACACTGTCCTTGGACATCATATAATTGACCGTAATGTGCTTGCCCACATCACGGATGAAATCCAGAAAAGTGAATTTAGACATCCAATCATAGTTGTTCACCAGCTGGGCTTTGTTCTCACTGCTACCTTCGAAGTCTAGAAATTTCCCCAATTGTTTTTTGATGCAATTGACGTTATGTTCAAGGGTTTCCAGATCAAGTAGATTACGTTCAGCAGATTTGAAGGAAGGGTCTCCGATCATCCCGGTAGCACCACCAAGGAGGGCTATGGGTTTGTGTCCCGCCCTTTGAAAATGGAGCAAAGTCATCACGCCCACCAGGTGGCCGATATGCAAAGAATCTCCTGTAGGATCAAAACCGAGATAAGCAGATGCTGCGCCTTTGTTCAAATATTCTTCGATCTCCGGCGTCATATCCTGGAGCATTCCCCTCCATCTCAATTCTTCTATAAAATTATTCATGTATTCTGGCTGATAATAAGAAAGCTGCAAATATAGGATTTGCAGCTTTAGAAATAAAGGCGGCAATAGAGTTATTTGACTATAGGCAGTTTGTCATCAATCTTTCTATTTCCGCTGATACCGACCGCTTGGGTCAATTCTGCCTTTCCATTACCAAGACCAGTTTGTCTTTTTTTGGACTGATGGCGAGTCTGGAAATGCCATTATAGCCTGGGAGGGAAACCGACGCAATCTGTTCCCATGAAATGCTCTTTTTGACATTTCTTACATAGAGATCCTTGCCTCGGGCCATCAAGAGCGTGTTTTTGTCAAGCCAAATGAAGTCTTCAGAACCGCCAAGGGATAGTCCTAGATTCTGAGTGCTTCTTTTCTTTAAATCATAAGAAAGAATTTCCATGGCTTTCTGTCCATCCACCACCACATTGCTTCCTGCATTTAAAAAAGTAACCTCATTGCTTTTTGGGCGCTTGTTGATGCTTCTGCCAATGTTCTCAGACAAGGTTACCTTTTCTTCTTTGCTGTAAGGGTAAATTAGTTGGTTGGGATTACCCAAAATATACATGGCGGCGATGTTGTCGTGCCAAGCGTAATATCCCACCGGCATAATATCGTCATAAAGCAGTTCTGGTTCGCCCATATTGACGGGATAAAGCCAAAGGCGCTGGCTACTGTCTTCCTCCACCGTAACTGCCGACACGTATTGGCCACAGTCGGTCAAAGAGGGTGAAAATTCACTTTTGTCGGGGGTACGGGTCATGTTGGTGAAGTTGCCCGTTTCATAATTATACATGATGATCTCATTGCCCCCCTGATCAGCTTGAGAGGAAAATACGAGCTGATCGTTGTTGATAAAGTTGGGTTGATTGTCATAGCCCGGGGTATTGGTGATATTTCGTGCGCTTCCCGGGATAATCTGGAATTTGCCGAGGCCTTTTTTTGTGTCTAGGGTGATCAGGTCAAAGGACCCCTGTGCCTGGAGGGTGAGGGTAATGGGGAGGATAAGCAATAGCGTCAATAGCTTTCGTCGACTCATATATAGCGGTGATTGTTTGTTAAAATCGAAGTTATAAAATATCTGTTGAAAAAATGGAAGATGGATGATATTAATGCTGCGAAGTGGCTTCGGATCCTGAAGCGTTGATAGTTTCGGGTTCATTTGCCAAGGCAGTTTTGCCCATTTTAAGGTAATGATCCTCTTACAATTATTTTAAATGAAAAAAATCCGAATTTCTCACTTGATTCCTCCATTTATCAAGTTATTTCCATTAAAACTTTTGTATCAATTGTTTTGTAGGAGTGAATACTTATTTTAGCTTTTGGTTTAAAAAAATCATTTATGGTCTTCGGGAAAAACGGACGCATCGGCTACCTCTCATTTATTTTTGCCTTATTCATTTTCTCTGATTCTTTGCTGGCACAATCCTCCTCTGAAATTTACCACGAGCTTTTGAAGCTGAAGGAGACCAAAAGAATCCTCTACATTGCCGCCCATCCCGATGATGAAAACACTAGGCTGATCGCATTTTTGGGAAATAAAGAACATGCCCAAGTGGCGTATCTTTCCCTCACCCGCGGAGACGGTGGACAAAACCTCATAGGCAAAGAACTGGGGTTAGAGCTTGGAATGATACGGACTCAAGAACTGCTCCGCGCACGGGAAACCGACGGAGGCAGACAGTTTTTTACCCGTGCAATTGATTTCGGCTTCAGTAAAAACCCGGACGAAACGCTAAATAACTGGGATAAAGAGAAGCTTCTCTCAGACGTGGTGTGGATCATCAGGAATTATCAGCCGGATCTCATTATCAACCGATTCAACACCATGCCGGGCACTACCCACGGACATCATACCACCTCCGCGATTCTGTCCATTGAAGCTTTCAGGGCAGCGGCAGACCCCAAGGCCTTTCCGGATCAGCTTTCCCATGTGAAGCCCTGGACGACCAAGAGGGTGTTTTGGAACGGCTACAACTGGGGGGAAGCATATGAACCAGAGGCTGGTAAAATCTCTCATGCTTTTTCCGTAGGAGATTATAATCCATTATTAGGCACTACCTATTCGCAAATTGCTGCTGACAGCAGGACTATGCACAAATCTCAGGGATTCGGTGCCACCGCTCAGGTGGGCAAAGGGCAGGATCATATAGAATTGCTTGACGGGGAAACATTTAAAGAGGATCCGTTCGAGGGAATTGTTAACCGTTGGACTTCTATCACCGCTGGCAAGGAGATAGAATCCGCTATTTCCGTAGCTTTGGAGAAGTTCGATTTTTTATATCCGGAGAAAAATATTCCTCAGCTCCTTCAAATTAAACGAATGCTGGATGCTTTGGAAGTTAATGAGAATTGGATTACAGAAAAGCAAGGCAAAATCGACGAGATTATCCTCAGTTCGCTGGGGATCAAAGCAGAGTTTTTGGCCGGCAAGGAGCTGGCTTTTCCTTCAGAGAAGGTCAATGCTTCTTTGGTGGTCAACAATCCCTCAGCCACAGCTGTCACAGCCATTTCTTTTTCTTATTTGGATGAAACTGTACCTATAAATCGAGGCACGAAGGACAATGAACCGATCAATCAGAATCTTCTTTTTGAACTGCCGGACGATACTCCCATTTCCCAACCCTATTGGATAGAACAAGCACCCGAAGATAACCTCTTTACCATTCAGGATCAGTCAGCAATAGGAAAGCCTTTTAACGAACCTGCGGTGGCCGGTGAGTTGGTTTTGGAAATAGACGGTGTTGCGGTCTCTAAGACACTGCCCCTTAAGTACAAATACAACGATCCGGTAGACGGGGAAATTAATCAGCCTTTTACGGTAGTACCCGAGATCAGACTCTCGGTAAACACAGTTAACGTATTTGTTTTGAACGGTGAACCGAAGCTGGTGGAGGTGCAGGTGGTTTTCGAGGATCGGATAGTCGATGGCGCACTTGAATTTGAGGGTTTAGGCGCTGGCGAATACAAGCAGTTAGAGAAACAGGTGGATGAAGGAAAAAGAAGCATAACCTATAAAATTCAGCTTGATGATATTTCCTTTTTGGGGAAAAAAGTTGTCACCGTGAAATACCGGACCAATGAGGGGAGAGTTTATGGTAAGGGGATGGAACGCATTGCCTATAAGCATATACCCAACCTGACCTATTTCCCCACTTCCGCCTTTAATTTGACCGCTTTATCTTTAAATGTTAGCCCCCAAAGAATAGGATATATCCCCGGTGCGGGAGATGAGATTCCTGAGGTTCTGATTAATTTAGGTTATGAGGTGACTTTGCTGGAGAACGGGACATTGACTGCAACAAGATTAAGCCAGTTCAACACGGTTATTGTCGGTATTCGCGCTTTCAATACGAATTTCAATCTAGCCAGCCATGTAGATGATTTGATGGAATATGTGGAGAACGGCGGCAATCTCATCGTTCAATACAATACTAGCGGGCCGTTGCTCGCTAAACAACTGGGACCCTATCCCTTCCAATTGTCAAGGGACAGGATAGCCGTAGAAAATTCCCCGGTGAAAATCATAGATGGCAGCCATCCCATGTTGACGACACCTAACCAGATAGACTTAGCCGATTTTGAGGATTGGGTTCAGGAGCGTGGACTTTATTTTCCCGGAGAATGGGACAGCAATTATGTCACTCCTTTCATCATGCAGGATCCAAGTGAACCGGAGACAAGAGGCTCCTTATTGCTGGCCAATCACGGGAAAGGAACCTATGCCTATTCTGGGATCTCCTGGTTCAGGTTGTTGCCTGCGGGTGTTCCCGGAGCGATAAAATTATTTGTGAATTTGATAGAGCAGGGCAATGAATAAAATGACCAACTGGACAAAGGTGTATTTTTTGTTAATGCTGGCGCTGCTGGTCCAAATTATTTTGTATTACGGTTTAACCCAATATTTCTCGTGAGCACCTTTGACTGGATCGTATTGTTCGGCACAATTTTCCTGATAGTGACTTATGGGATTTATAAAACCCGTGGAAGTAAGGATCTTGAAGGGTATCTTAAAGGAGGCAATGACAACTGGTGGACGATCGGTCTCTCCATCATGGCCACGCAGGCATCGGCCATTACTTTTCTAAGTACGCCGGGTCAGGCTTATGCGGATGGAATGCGCTTTATCCAATTTTACTTTGGGTTGCCGGTTGCGATGATCATTTTATCGGTCACTTTTATCCCGATCTATTACAAGCTGAAAATTTACACTGCCTACGAATTTTTGGAGGGGAGGTTTGACCTAAAAACCCGTACACTTGCTGCCTTGCTGTTTTTGGTGCAGAGAGGGCTGGCAGCGGGAATAACCATATTGGCTCCGTCTATTATTTTGTCCTCCTTGTTAGGCTGGAATTTAGTATTCACCAATGTGTTTATCGGTATTATAGTTATCATGTATACCGTTTCCGGCGGTACGAAGGCCGTGTCGATTACCCATAAACAGCAGATGGCAGTGATGATGGGCGGGATGATCCTAGCAGGTATCCTCATTATTAATATGCTCCCCGTAAAATTCACAGAGGCCTTGCATGTGGCCGGTAAAATGGATAAACTCAACATTGTCAACTTTGAATTTGACCTGTCCGACCGGTACAACTTCTGGTCGGGTATGACTGCTGCTGTGTTTCTTTTCCTATCCTATTTTGGCACGGACCAATCTCAGGTACAGCGCTATCTTACTGGCAAGTCGTTAAGGGAAAGCAGGATGGGGCTGGTGATGAACGGTTTTCTGAAAATCCCAATGCAGTTCATCATCTTGTTTATCGGGGTGATGGTTTTCGTTTTTTATCAGTTTTATCAACCTCCGATCTTTTTTAACAAGGTCCAAAGCGAAAAATTAGAACAAAGCGAATACAGTGAAGAATTTGGGATATTACAGGAAAACTACGCTCAAGGCTTTGAAGCTAAGAACGCCGATATCCTATCTTTACTGGAGGCAGTGGAGGCGAAAGATGAAGTGCGGATAAATGAGCTGAAAAATGAGATTGCTCTTAAATCAGACCATCAAGAGCAAATCCGGGACGAGGTCAAAAGCCTGATGGTCAAAAACGACCCTTTCGCCGAAACCCGTGATACGGATTATGTATTTATGCGGTTTGTGATGGACTACCTTCCCCAAGGCGTGATAGGGCTGTTGTTTGCGGTGATTTTTTGTGCAGCGATGTCTTCCACTTCATCTGAACTTAATGCTTTAGGATCCACTTCAACGGTGGATCTCTACAAAAGGTCCATTAAAAAGCAGGAATCCTCCGGACATTATATGTTGTCCTCCAAATGGTTTACCGCTTTGTGGGGGATTTTCGCCATCATCTTTGCCTCTTATGCTATGCTCTTTGAAAACCTGATACAGGCAGTAAATTTGCTCGGATCCTTGTTCTATGGCACCATTTTGGGCATTTTCCTCGTAGGATTTTATATGAAGTGGGTAAAAGGAAATGCGGTATTCATTGCAGCATTGATTGCAGAAGCTCTGATCTTGCTTATTCATTGGAAAAATGGAAGCGAGTTGTTCGGTATATCCATCGATATAGGTTTTTTATGGTACAATGTAATTGGCTGTTTGGCCGTAATGCTGATAGCGGCCCTGCTACAGCCCATGATGTCGGACAGGAAGCCAGGTTCGGAATTGAACTGATCTGCCATTCTCCGTATGATGATAGATGGAATTTGTTTAATTTCGGCATCTTGAAATAGTAACAATAACTTTTCATAATCTTATTGATGATTACCTTTAGAAGTTTGATTTTAGTGGCGGGCGCAGCTCTTACGGCGCCGTTTTATGCGGTAGGGCAGTCCAACGATACTCTTCCCTTAAGCCAGCAGTTGCAAGAGGTTACGGTAACTGCAGAGAAGCAAGAGGAAAACTTGCAGCAGGTACCCGTCTCTGTTTCCCACATCTCGGAGTTAGAAATCCGAAATTCAAGGCTATGGCAGGCCCGAGATTTAGGGGGGCTTTTACCAAATTTTTACGCTTCTCATTCCGGAGACGGCAGAAATGTGATGGGTATAAGGGGAATTACCACAACCTCCTACGATCCAGCAGTGGCCGTATATGTGGATGGGGTGATCCAGTTTGGGCTGGACAATTATTCCAATGGGCTTCTGGATGTTGAGCGGGTGGAGGTCTTGCGCGGACCTCAAGGAACGTTATACGGAAGGAACGCCATGGGAGGGGTGGTTAATATCATTACCAAGAAACCTACCAATCAAACCAACGGGTTTATTGGAGTAGATTTCGGCAACTACGGCTTGTCCAGGTACAGCTTGGGCGTAAAGACCGCTTTGGTGCCTAACAAGCTTTTTCTGGGAGCGTCCGGTCTCTATGAAAAACACAACGGCTTTTTCACCAATGAGTTCAATGACTCCAAATATGACAAGCGAAACACGCTGCTTGGCAACTACTATCTGAGATATCTGGCCGACCAATATTGGTCTTTCACCTTGAACTTTAAACATAGCGGGGCGAGAAATAATGGAGCCTTTCCTTTGGCAGGAAGTTTTGAACAGGCCCTGGAAGAGCCCTTCCGTCTTAACCAGAACACCTTGACTAGAATGGTGGACAATGTTTCCAACGCTTCTTTTGTAGTGGACTATGCCGGGCGATTAGACTTCAGCTCCCAAACTTCCTTCCAATCCAATTACAGGATATACGAAGACCCCATAGATGGAGATTTTTCCCCTATGGATATTGTATCCATAGTTAACAATTACGGTAAGGACTGGAACAAGGTGAATGTGTGGACACAGGAATTCAGGCTTTCTTCTGGGGAAGAGGAGAATTCTAATTTCTCTTGGCTGGTAGGACTTTTTGGTTTCGTCAAAGAAGATCCAGTAAAGCAAGGGACGTATTTCGGTGAAAATGGTGATCTATATGGCAGCGCACCATACAGTACATTAATTACCACCAATAGGGGCAAGAGCAATGGAATCGCTCTGTTTGGACAGGGCGAATACCGGCTTACGGAAAGGCTGGACCTTACCATAGGTTTACGTTATGACCGCGAACACAGGGAACTTACCGGAGGAGGGGAATTCTTAATGGAAGGTATGGATCCCATGGTGATACAGGCAG
>Ga0209075_1002942_pt1 | contig 14561 bp, 12 predicted proteins | sample Stecom2011_FD_187523 | JGI IMG/M metagenome (GOLD analysis project Ga0209075, IMG submission 187523) | Agricultural soil microbial communities from Utah to study Nitrogen management - Steer compost 2011 (SPAdes) (version 2) | ecosystem: Environmental > Terrestrial > Soil > Agricultural land... | reverse complement strand
TCTTGCCTGATTAATAACCGTAAACAAGAATGTTCCGTAAAGCAATAAATAGCCTAAGAAAATAAGCGTTATAATTCCGTTAAGCACCAAACCTATAATATTCAAGATTTTTGCGGTTTGAACATTTGCTCTACTATTAGGATAATAGGCTTCAGGATTCATTGCAAACTCTCTCAAACTCTTGTTGGCACTAACCAATCCGATTATTGCCAATATTAATCCGACAACTGAAAGTCCACAACAACCTAATGTTATCGCTATTACAAGAGATATAATTCCGAGAACAGTTGCAGACGAATCTGCGGGTAATTTATGTTGATTCATATCCTTAAATCTATTCTAGCCAAGATTGAAAATATTTATCATCGGATATTTTCATGGCATCCTCAGTAACCATTAGTGGTTTGAATGTATCCACCATAACGGCCAATTCTTGAGTGTCTAATTTCCCGATACTTCTTTCGTAAGCTCCTGGATGTGGTCCGTGAGGAATTCCTGCCGGATGTAACGAGATATGACCTGCTTCGATATCGTTTCGGCTCATAAAATCTCCGTCTACATAATACAATACCTCGTCAGAGTCTATATTACTGTGGTTGTAAGGAGCGGGAATCGAAAGCGGATGATAATCATACAGTCTTGGCACGAACGAACAAATTACAAAAGCACTTGTTTCAAAAGTCTGGTGTACCGGAGGCGGTTGGTGAATTCGTCCTGTAATGGGTTCGAAATCGTGAATTGACAAAGCATACGGATAATTAAAACCATCGTAACCTACCACATCAAATGGATGTGTAGCATAGACCATTTCAAAAATCTCATCTTTCTTTTTTACTTTGATTACAAAATCTCCTTTTTCGTCATAGGTTTCCAATTCTTGGGGCTGACGAATATCTCTTTCGCAAAACGGAGAGTGTTCCAGCAGTTGTCCAAACCAGTTTCTGTAACGCTTAGGAGTATAAATAGGGCTTTTTGACTCCACGATGAACAAGCGGTTGTCTGGTGTATTAAAGTCGATTTGATAAATCATTCCCCTCGGAATCACTAAATAATCTCCGTATTTAAAATCAAGATTTCCTAAAAATGTTCTGAGTTTTCCCGTTCCTTTGTGAATGAAAATTATTTCGTCAGAGTCTGTATTCTTATAAAAATAATCTTTCATTGACGCTCTCGGAGCAGCTAAAGCAATGTGACAATCGCTATTGGTCAACACTATTTTTCGACTGTCTAAAAAGTCATTTTCCGGAGCAACCTCAAAACCTCTTAATCGGTACGATTGAATATTGTTCTCTTTTGCAATTTTTGGTGCAACGCTATATTGTTTGCGAATTTCTTTTACTTGCGTTGGTCTGTGCTCGTGATAAATGTTAGACGACATGCCGTCAAAACCAACTGTCCCGAAAAGTTGCTCATAATACAAGCTTCCGTCTTCTTTACGGAATTGTATGTGTCGCTTGTGTGGTATTTTCCCTAATTTATGATAAAAAGGCATAACTTTAATTTTATAATTAAACATCTTAGTGAAGCAAGTTTGACTTGGTTCATTCAGGGTTTCTCTTGATGAGAAACTTGAGATGTGATAATAAATTTGTCCAATGTTTATCCATAACTCCACAAATATCGGAAATATTTGTTTTATTTCAGACATTTGCCACTGATATTTTTTATTTAACGATTTGATAAACCATTGATTATTATTTAAGTAGGAAAAAAAATAAATTTTATAAAGAAATATTTGGATTGTATCCACAAAGCATATTATATTTGCACTCACAAAAGCGGAAGTAGCTCAGTTGGTAGAGCTCCAGCCTTCCAAGCTGGTTGTCGCGAGTTCGAGCCTCGTCTTCCGCTCAAAACGAAAACCCCGTATTTACGGGGTTTTTTGTTAATACAGCCTTAAAATCCTCCCTGAAATTTAGTAAAACACATAATATTTGCCAAAGTACTTGACAACGCCTATCTCGAAGTCGTATATTTGTATTCTTATAAAAATATTATGAAAATGAAATTATCACACTTCAATTTTAATTTGCCTCCTGAACTTTTGGCAGAATTCCCTTCAGAAAACAGAGATGAAGCAAGGCTCATGGTTATCGACAGAAAAACAAAGACCATTGAGCATAAATTCTTTAAAGACCTTATCGACTATTTTGACGAAGGAGATGTGATGATACTTAATAATACTAAAGTTTTCCCCGCTCGTTTGTACGGGAATAAAGAAAAAACTGGAGCTAAAATTGAAGTGTTCTTATTGAGAGAACTCAGTGCAGAGCAAAAGTTGTGGGATGTATTAGTAGACCCTGCCCGAAAAATACGCATCGGAAATAAGCTGTATTTCGGAGATGACGACTCGTTGGTGGCTGAGGTTATTGATAATACAACTTCCAGAGGTAGAACATTACGCTTTTTATATGATGGATCGTATGAAGAGTTTCGCGATAAGCTTACAGAACTCGGGGAAACTCCAATCCCAAAATACATTTCAAGAGAGGTAACTCCCGAAGATGCTGAGCGATATCAAACCATATATGCCAAAAACGAAGGAGCTGTTGCGGCTCCAACTGCAGGACTTCACTTCTCGAAACACCTGATGAAGCGCCTCGAAATAAAAGGAATTGATTTTGCCGAAATTACACTTCACGTAGGGCTCGGAACCTTTAATCCGGTGGAGGTGGAAGACCTTTCGAAGCACAAAATGGATTCGGAAGAAATATATATTGCTCAGGAGGCCTGCGATATTGTAAATAATGCAAAAGCAAATAAAAAAAGGGTTTGTGCAGTCGGGACAACTTCGATGAGAGCTATTGAAAGTTCTGTTTCGTCACACCACACGCTTAATCCTTTTCAGGGTTGGACAAACAAGTTTATTTTCCCTCCCTATGATTTCAGTATTGCAGATTGTATGATTACGAATTTTCATACACCAAAGTCCACTCTATTGATGATGGCTTCTGCATTTATGGGACACGATTTGATGAAAAAAGCCTACGAAGAAGCAATCAAAGAAAAATATAAGTTTTATTCTTATGGAGATGCGATGTTAATTATATAACAGCAATAAGAAACTATTTTTCCACATATATAAAATCCGGATGCTTTAAAAATCCGGATTTTTTTATATCTTAACAAGGCATAAAAATAAAAATGGCAAAAACTTTGTATCTTTGTTTGTTGAGAATTTTTGAATAGATTTAGTTATGGCGATGTCCGAAATAGTTTTGATTGTAGTGGTAGCTCTGATGCTTTTCGGGGCTAAAAATATTCCTGAGATAGCTCGTACCTTAGGTAAGGGAATGGCACAAATCAAAAACGCTACCAACGATATTAAAAACGAAATTCAAAAAAGTGCAGATTTCAAAGAAATTACCGATATCAAAAAAGATATAGAAAAAGATATTTTGGGTTTAGGTGCTTCACCAACCGATGATATTGTTAAAGAAATTGATAAAGTAAAAGAAGAAATTGAAGATATGTCAGGACCAATCAAAAGACAGAGATAATGGAAGATATTATCCTGAAAGACAAAGAATTATTGGTGTATCTGAACAATCTTGGCTCGGAAACTTTTGATCCGTTTTGGCTCTTTATTACCAATCAATTTTATTTAGCTCCCATATTCCTATTTGTTTTTTATCTGCTTTGGAAAAAAATAGGATGGAAGCAATTGGGGATTGTTATTCTTTTTATTGTTCTTATCATTATGGTTTGCGATCAGACCACTAATTTGTTTAAGTACGGATTTGAAAGACTTCGCCCAGTAAATGATCTGGATATCAAAGACAATCTACGGATTATGATTACCCGAAAATCCTTTAGTTTTTTTTCCGGACATGCCTCTAATTCGATGGCAACAACTTTTTTTCTGTTTCTGATTTTCAGGAAGTATTATAAATATGCCTTTCTGTTATTTTTGTTTCCACTGGTATTTGCTTACAGCAGAATTTATCTCGCCTTACATTTTCCTTCTGATATTCTGACCGGATATTTGTTCGGAATCTTAACCGGAACAGTATTTTATTTCTTGTACAAAAGATACAATAATGCAGCGCTAGAGCAGAAGAATAAGTTTTTGATTCTGATTACTGTTTTGGTTTTGGTTTACTTTGCAATTTGCAAAACCCTTTTAGGATATTTAAAATAAACGAATCGGTTATGTTGTCAATTTTCAAACATAAAAAACCTTTTTTGAAAGACTTGACTGAGGGCTTTACAGACATTCATTCACATGTTCTTTTCGGGATTGATGATGGGGCAGTAACACCCGAAGACAGCGAGTTTCTGCTAAATTCTTTTGTGGATTTAGGATTTAAAAATGCCATTACAACTCCACATACCCTAAAAGATGTTTGGAATAACACCTCTCAAACTATAATTTCTAAATATAACGAAGTACAAGGGCTTCTGCCTGAGTTATCAAGCAGACTTAACCTTCGGGTGGCCTCAGAATATCTGATGGACGATTCGTTTGTTCGGCTTTTTGAATCAGAGCAATTGCTAACACTCAAAGACAACCATGTCTTGGTCGAAATGTCTTATCTGAATGCTCCGATTCAGTTGTATGATATCATTTTTGAATTGCAGGTTGCTGGATATAAACCGGTATTGGCTCATCCGGAAAGATATTTGTTTTATCATAGAAATTTTGAGGAATACAAAAAGCTAAAACTTTCGGGGTGTGCGTTGCAACTTAATTTACTTTCGACAGTTGGTTATTATGGGGTAAATATTACTAAAATTGCAGATCGTCTTTTGTCGGAAGGACTTATTGATTTTACCGGCTCGGATGCACATCATCTTCAGCACATTCTTTCGTTTGAAAAGGAACTTAAAATAAAGAACATTGACGCATTAAAAGAAGTTATCAAGAACAATGATTTTTTTGCTGTCTAGCTCTATTTTTTTATTTTATCAGGATTTTGTTTGATAAAACTCTCCCAGCCCGAATAGCTTTTTCCGATTACGATTTTTCCGGAGTTAAAAAAATGGCATACTGCTGCTGCTAAACCGTCTGTAGAGTCGAGGTTTTTAGGGAGTTCTTTTAGCCCGAGAAGTTGTTGTAACATTTTGGCAACTTGTTCTTTGCTTGCATTTCCGTTTCCCGTAATGGCCATTTTTATTTTTTTAGGTTCGTACTCTGTGATTGGAATCTGTCTTGAAAGTCCAGCAGCCATTGCTACTCCCTGAGCTCTTCCAAGCTTGAGCATGGCTTGAACATTTTTTCCAAAAAACGGAGCTTCGATCGCGATTTCGTCGGGGTGGTGGGTTTCGATCAGCTCAATGGTTCTTTCGAAAATCAGTTTTAATTTCAGATAATGATCCTTGTATTTCGAAAGTTCTAGTTCGTTGAGCTGAAGAAACTGCATTTCTTTGTTCACGACTTTAATCAGTCCGAACCCCATAATGGTTGTTCCAGGATCGATTCCTAGAATGATTCTTTCGGTATTTTTAGTTTCAGGTTTCACATTTAAAGTTGTTTCTTTGTACAAATGAACCAAATTTCCCACAAAGCTAAGCAATTACTTCTTCTGACAGCCAAAATTTTGGTTGTAGGTTTGGCTTTTTGGTTTATTTACAAAAGATTATCGGATTCCTCTTGGCTCGATTGGCAGGAATTTAAAGGCATGCTTTCGGATAAAAATGTATATTTTGCAGCAATTGTAGTTTTATTTTTGGCTTTTCTGAATCGTTTTTTTGAAATCTTAAAGTGGAAGAATTTAGCAAATCTCCTTAAACCTGTTTCGGTTTTTGAAGCCTCAAAACAGGTCCTGTCTGCTCTTGTTTTTTCTATTTTTACCCCCAACGGAATCGGAGAATACGGAGCAAAAGCACTTTTTTTTGAAAAAAATCAAGTCAAAAACGTAGTATTTCTGAATTTTGTCTGTAACGGAATTCAGATGATTATTACGATTGTATTCGGACTTTTCGGACTACTTATATTAGAATATTACGATTGGTTTTTTGGTGTTTTGTCTGTTGTTTTAATTTTATGGTTCTTAGTTTTTGTTTTAAAGAAAGTCAAAATAAAAGGGTATTCTATTTCGAAACTCATTGAGGAAATATATAAAATCCCAAAAATAATTCATCAAAAAAACACGATTTTAGGATTATGTAGGTATGTGTTTTTCTCGTTTCAGCAATATTACCTGTTTGTTTTTTTGGGAGTTGATATTTCGTTTCAACTTTTAATCGGTACAATAATGGTCGTTTATCTGTTGGCTTCGAGTTTGCCTAATTTTCAGTTCTTCGACTTTGTTGTCAAAGGAGGTGTTTCGGTTTATTTCTTTGGGTTGTTAGGCGTAAATGAGTGGGTTGTGATGCTTGTAATGCTTTTGATGTGGGTGCTGAATGTGGTACTTCCGGTGGTAGTCGGAACATTTTTTGTAATGAATTTCTCTTTGAAACCGATCTCTAACAAAAGACTTACCTGATGGAAGTGTTTTTTGAAATACTGCTACTCGTTTTTATGTTGTACGGATTTTTTATCCTTTGGATAACTTTTGGACACTTCAGGATAAAAGAGTTTTCTTTCGAACCAAATACTCCGCAACATACATTTACGATTGTTGTTCCGTTCCGAAACGAAAAAAAAAATCTACCGACTTTATTATCTTCTTTTTCAAAGCTCAACTATCCGAAAGAACTGTTTGAAGTGATTTTGGTGGATGATAATTCGAATGACAATTATCTAATCAGTAAGGTCTGGTTTGATATTTCGATTATTCCGAACCGGAGAAAATCGGATGCTCCAAAAAAAGACGCTATCAATTCAGCTGTTCAAAAAGCGAAATTTGATTGGATCATCACAACCGATGCAGATTGTGAGGTTCCTGAAAATTGGCTTTCGGTTTTGGATGGTTTTATTCAGAAAAATTCACAAGCAAAAATGGTTTGTGGAATGGTTTTTAGCAAGGACGAAAGTAATTTTTTAAGCCGTTTTCAGTTGTTGGATTTTATAAGCCTGCAAAGTGCGACAATCGGAACTTTCGGAATCGGAAAACCGTTTATGTGTAACGGAGCAAATTTTGCTTACAAAAAAGAATTTTTTGAAGAATTAAACGGATTTTCGGGTAATGAGAATATAGCCAGTGGGGATGATGTCTTTTTGCTCCAAAAAGCAATAAAAAATCATTCAAAACATGTTTTTTATTTAAAATCAGAAGAGTTTGTAGTATTAACGAATCCTGTTTCGAGTTGGAAAGAGTTGTTTTTTCAGCGGGTTCGCTGGGCATCGAAAACCAAAGCCTACAAAAGCAATTTCGCAAAATTGTTAGCCGTTGTAGTTCTTCTCGGAAATCTTGGATTTGTCCTTTCTGTTGCGGGATTGTTTGTGAGCTGGAGCTTCCTTTGGTTTATAGGGTGTAAATTATTAGTTGATTTTATAGTATTGATTCAGTCCAAAAAAATAAACCCGATACTTTTTTTGTTATCGGGTTTTATATATCCTTTTTTTAGTTTTTTTGTGGGATTGTATGTTCTTTTTAACAGGAAATACATTTGGAAAGATAGGGTCGTTATTTAATCAATACCCTACGTGTTCCGTAATTTCAAGTCCGTAACCTACCATTCCTACACGCTTGGTTTGTTGCGAGTTAGATAGTAACCTGATTTTAGAAATGTTTAAATCGTGTAGGATTTGCGCTCCGATTCCGAAGTCTTTTGTATCCATTGGCATTTTCGGAGCTCTAAGGGTTCCTTGTTCCTGTAATTCTTTGAATTCAACCAAACGGGTTAGCAAATTCATAGATTGCAGCTCTTGATTGATAAATATAATAGCTCCTTTTCCTTCTTTGTTGATTGCATCGAACATCTTTTCGAGTTTTTCGTCCGGATTATTAGTAAGTGTGCCTAAAATATCATTGTTTACCAAAGTAGAGTTTATTCGTGTAAGTACCGACTCATTATCATTCCAAACACCTTTAGTCAAAGCGATGTGGACTTGTTTGTTGGTGGTTTGTAAATAGGCTCTTAAACGGAATGTTCCGAAACGGGTTGTAATATCAAAATCTTCTTTTTTAGAAATTAGACTGTCGTGTTGCATGCGATAGGCTACCAAATCTTCAATCGAAATAATTTTTAGGTCAAATTTTTTGGCTACTTCCATCAGTTGTGGGAGCCTTGCCATTGAGCCGTCTTCGTTAAGTATTTCTACTAAAATACCCATAGATTTAAATCCAGCCAGGCGAGCTAAATCGATAGAAGCCTCTGTATGTCCGGTTCTTCTCAAAACTCCTCCTTTTTTGGCTACTAACGGAAAAATATGTCCGGGTCTTCCGAGTTCTTCTGGCTTGGTGTTTTCGTCTGTAATGGCTTTAATGGTTTTTGCTCTATCGTGTACGGAAATCCCTGTCGTACAGCCATAACCTTTCAAATCGACCGAAACTGTAAATGCTGTTTGGTGCAAAACTGTGTTGTTTTCGACCATCATTTTTAAATCGAGCTCTTTGGCTCTGGTTTCTGTAATCGGAACACATACCAGGCCTCTTCCGTGAGTGACCATGAAGTTTATCATTTCGGGAGTTACGCATTCTGCAGCAGCAATAAAGTCGCCTTCGTTTTCTCGGTCTTCATCATCAACCACAATAATTACTTTCCCTTGACGGATATCTTCGATAGCTTCTGCTATGGTGTTTAATTTTATTTCAGACATTTTGAGTTGAGTTTTTTTCTTTTGGTTTAAAGACTTTCACAAATAATTTTTGAATAGGCTCTATAAATCTGTTTAGGCTTAACTTTTTATCGTTTGTAGCCTGATAGGTCAAAATTATAGCCAGCGGAGTCAAGACTATCGAAGAGCCCCAAGCCCCCCAGAAAGCCTCTATTGTTCCGTCCTGAGCAATTTTTCTTCCGAAAGTAGTGGTAAAATGATAACCTATAAAAATAATAATAGCAAAAACAATAGGAAGTCCAAAACCTCCTTTTCGGATGATAGCTCCAAGAGGTGCACCAATAAAAAACATCAGCAAACATGCATACGTTACCACAAATCGTTCATATAATGAATATTGATGAGAACGGATGTTTCTTTTCCTGAATTCCAAATTATTTTTTGTTTCTGCCACACTATACTTTGATCCGGTCATATTCACTTTTGCAGATTCGTAAATTTTCTCTCTTTGAGAGGCAGGAATAATGTCTATGATGTTTTTTTCATTAAAAACAGGAGTTACAGTCAACTGTTTTATAGTGTCTCGCCTCGACACTTCTCTTTTTTGGAGATTCTGAAAGACAGAAGTCATTCTGTGGTGAATGTTGTCAGTATACGAAATCTCGTCATTTTTCTGTTGTACTTTTAACGAATCAATGGTGTATCGCAATTCCGAAACGTTGAGCAATCCGTCTGCATTTTCTCCACTGTCCGAATCCAAGTCAATATTAACCAGCCCAGACAAATCCATATTTATTATGTACTTTTCAAAAGTAGCTTTAGCAAAAGGAACTCGCTGTCTTTCGAGAAAATCTTTCGAAATAATGTCTTCGTAGTGGTGTCCGTCATACAAAACCAACTGTAAAATATTCGAATCTTCCTTGCTTATGAGTTCCCCTCTATTGGCTTTGGTAACGGTAGTATTCCTCCCTTGAGCCGATTTTTTATGAATAATAACTCCACGTAACAACTGGTCGTTATCTCCATACTTTTCATCTACTTTGATATTATAGGAACCAATATCATTAAACTGACCTTCGGCAATAGCCATTGAAGGTTTTTCTTTAAGGTTATTCCTAAAGTTCTTAACTTTATATTTAGAATACGGAATTACATCATTGGCAAATAAAAAAGCAATTCCTGCCAAAAATAATATAAAAACAGTCAAGCCTTTAGAAGCTCTTCCAAGCGACATTCCAGCCGATTTCATAGCCGCAAATTCGTAGTTTTCTGCGAATGAACCGAAGGTCATAATTGAAGCCAAAAGAATGGAAAGCGGCAGAATCAGAGGGACCATCGTAGTCATTGCATACGAAAGAAATTTGACAGTAAACCAAACATTTAAGCCTTTTCCTGCTAACTCAGGAATATACATCCAAAGGAGGTATAATATGAAAATAAAAAATAAGATTACAAATACCGAAGCAAATGTAGTCAGGAAACTTTTAATGATGTATTTGTCAATTATTTTCACTTAATCAATCTAATCTGTTGATGTAGTAGTTAGCATATTTACTTTCAACAAAGATAAAATGATTTTCTGACAATGCCTGATTTGGCTTAAAAGAAATGATGCTTAATTCCGAACGTGTTCCGTCGTTGGAAACCTGAATGAGTTTATAGATGTTTTTGGTAACATTATCAATTCCCAACAAGATTTCTTTGATATTACTTTCTGAGCTAGTCGGTTTGAGTTTTATAAATTGTACTTTTTTGCCCGAAAGCAACAATAGTTTATCCCAAGAATAGGTGTATCCTTTGGAGTAAAAAGTAAGCATACTGGCTGGAGAAAAGACGTTTTCTTTTTTAGGGTCGTAAGTTTCTATCGTAATTTCTTCATCTTCAGGAATGATGGTGTATTTCTTTTTTCCGTCAAACATTTCGGTTGATCCTAAAAAGTTAGAGATGTATTTTTCTCCCGAAATTGTTACATTTCCTTTGCTGTCTTGTGAAATGTTCTGTTGCAGGTTTTTAACCGTATATCGGAATTCTATCGAAACATTGTCATACGATTTTACTTTTGCCGAAACCTCGTCCAAAAGTTTTTTTGCCTTTTGAGCGTCTTGTCCGTTAACACAAAACGAAATCAATACTATCATTAAAAAACCTACAAACCGCATTTTACCCGTTATTTTGTTCATTATTTAAAAAATGCTCCAAGGCTATCAAATCCGGAATCAGAACAGCTCTTGCTTTACTTCCTTCAAAAGATCCGACAATTCCAGCTGCTTCTAGCTGATCAATCAATCTTCCTGCTCTGTTGTATCCTAATTTGAGCTTTCGCTGGATCAGTGAAGTTGAGCCTTGTTGAGCTGTTACCACAACTTCGGCTGCTTCCCTAAACAACGAATCCCTTTCGGAAATGTCTATATCAAGACTTGTGCCACTTTCTTCGCCTACATACTCAGGCAGCAGATAGGCATCAGGATAGGCTTTTTGAGCTCCGATAAACTCACAGATTCTTTCTACTTCAGGAGTGTCTACAAAGGCACACTGAACACGAGTTAAATCATTTCCTTGTGTATAAAGCATATCTCCTCGTCCGATGAGCTGATCGGCTCCCTGACTGTCTAGAATTGTTCTCGAATCGATTTTTGAAGTTACTCTAAAGGCAATTCGTGCAGGGAAGTTGGCCTTGATAATACCTGTAATCACGTTAACCGAAGGTCTTTGAGTAGCAATAATCAAGTGGATACCGATAGCACGTGCCAACTGTGCCAAACGGGCAATTGGAGTTTCGACTTCTTTTCCGGCTGTCATAATAAGATCGGCAAACTCATCAACAACCAATACGATATAAGGCAAAAAGCGGTGTCCGTTTTCTGGATTTAGTTTTCGTTTTTTAAACTTTTCGTTGTATTCTTTGATGTTTCTGACCGAAGCATTTTTGAGCAATTCATAACGGTTGTCCATTTCGATACAAAGCGAATTAAGCGTATTGATAACTTTGGTATTATCCGTAATAATTGCTTCGTCCGTATCGGGAAGTTTGGCTAGATAATGCCTTTCGATTTTGTTGAAAAGCGTTAATTCTACTTTTTTCGGGTCAACTAAAACAAACTTCACTTCGGCTGGATGTTTTTTGTACAACAATGAAGTCAGTACAGCATTCAACCCTACGGATTTTCCTTGCCCTGTGGCTCCTGCCATCAAAAGGTGAGGCATTTTTGCTAAATCCACTACAAAAGTTTCATTCGAAATGGTTTTACCAAGAGCTATCGGAAGTTCCATTTCTGCATTTTGGAATTTGGCAGAACTGATTACCGACTTCATCGGAACTATGGATGGCTTTTGGTTGGGTACTTCAATACCAATGGTTCCTTTTCCTGGAATCGGAGCAATAATACGAATTCCTAAAGCAGAGAGTGATAAGGCGATATCATCTTCTAAATTCTTAATCTTTGAGATTCGTATTCCTGCCTCAGGTACAATCTCGTATAGTGTTACCGTAGGACCGACAGTAGCCTTGATTTGAGCGATATCAATTTTGTAGGTTTTGAGGGTGTCAACGATTCGGTTTTTATTTGCTTCAAGTTCTTCCTGGTCAATTGTAATACCGCTTATTCCGTAATCTTTTAGTAAACCGATAGAAGGAAACTTGTAATTAGAAAGATCTAAAGTTGGATCAAATTCACCAAAATCATCGACTAATTTGGTAGCTAAGTTATCTCCGACAATTACTTCCTCCTCTATTTGCTCTACTAAAAACTCTTCTTTTTTTGGTTCCGAATCCGATATGGTTCCTTTTTTGTTTTCTTCAGAATCGACAGGGAGATCTATTTTTGAATAATTGGATATCGTAGGCTCGTCGTCTTCGATGTTTTTCTTAAAATCAAAAGGCTCCATTTCAGGTTCGGGAGTAACTTTGAGGGTTATTTCTCCTAAATCTTCCTCATTTTCCAGTGGTATTTTTGTGATGATTTGTTTGTTTTTTTCTTGTAACGTCTCATCGTTTAGACTCTCTGTTGTCGGAATGCTATTTTGGTTTTCTATTCCAGTCTCCTGAAGTTCTTTGCTAAGCTGATTTTTTTTGTTTTTTACAAAATCTTTTATTTTGTCGGGGGATACTTTTATTTTGAAAATCAAATAAATTAGTAGTCCTAAAATCAGGAGTAGTACTGTGCCTGCTTTTCCGATATAATCTTGTAAAAACCAATTCATTTCATATCCAAAAGCACCACCTAGTTCGGGTAATTTTTCATTAAGAAACCCGAATAGAACCGACAAAACAACAATGACAAACAAATCCCAAAACCAAGTTTTTTTTAGTTTTGAGGAGTTTAAATCAAGGATGAGGTACATTCCGGTCAGGAATAACAATCGGGCAAATAAAAAGGAAGCTACTCCAAAGCCTTTATACAAAAAGGTATCAGCCAAAAAAGCTCCAAATTTTCCAACCCAATTTTTTGCTTTTTGACTTCTGTCCGAAAAGTCATTCAGTAAGCTTTGGTCAGCTGTTCCGTACAAGTAGAATGAGATAAAACTCAGCAGCAAGACTATTGCAAATAAAATCAGCAAAACTCCGAAAAACATCTTGTTTCTCAGATTCCAAAAAGGTGTTTTTACTTTCTGACTATCAGGTTTTTCAGTTTGTTTTTTTGTGGTCTTAGCCATGTAAAAATGAATTTAGGCAAAAATAGGAATTTATTTAGGATTTTAGGAATTTGGATTTAGGATTTATGTGCGTTAAAACTTATTCTGAAAATAAAACCTATTTATCATACAGTCTGTCTTTGAGGAGCAATTATTTGTTTGTTTCTTCATTTGGTTAGATGTACTTTTGCAAACTATATTAGTTGCAACATGTCAAGAAAGAATAATAAACAGCATATTGTTTTCGAGCAAGTAGAGGTTTTAGATGCAGGAGCAAAAGGTGTTTCGGTTGCCAAAACACCCGAAGGGCAAGTGATTTTCATCCCGAATGTGATTCCGGGCGATGTGGTGGATGTCAAGATATTCAAAAAGCGCAAAGCCTATTTTGAAGGAAAAGCCATTCGTTTTCATAAATATTCTGAGGACAGAATCGAACCTGTTTGTAAGCATTTCGGAGATTGTGGAGGATGTAAATGGCAGAATATGCGATACGAAAAACAGCTCTTTTATAAAAATAACGAGGTTTTTAATCATCTAAAACGCATCGGGAAAGTAGAACTCCCTAATTTTGAGCCAATTCTTGGAAGTGATAAACAGTTTTTTTACCGAAATAAAATGGAGTTTTCGTTTTCCGATGCCCGTTGGATTACCGAAAAAGAAATTGCAGAAACTGAAAATATTGACAGAGGGAACGCCCTCGGATTTCATATACCAAAAATGTGGGATAAGATTTTGGATATAGAGAAGTGTCATTTGCAACAAGACCCATCAAATGAGATTCGCAACGAAATTAAGCGTTTTGCAAACGAGAATGGACTTACATTTTTTAATGCACGAAACCATCACGGACTGCTTAGGACTCTAATGATTCGAACTACTTCAATTGGCGAAATTATGGTGTTGATTCAGTTTTTTGAAGACGATAAACCACAGAGAGAAATGCTTCTGAACTTTCTTGCGGAGCGTTTTCCTGAGATTACTTCATTACAATATGTAGTAAACAATAAGGCAAATGATACAATTTATGATCAAGATGTGGTTTTATACAAAGGGAGAGATTATATTTTGGAAGAAATGGAAGGATTAACGTTTTCAATTAATGCCAAATCATTTTACCAGACCAATTCTGATCAAGCCTACGAATTGTATAAAATAACCCGTGATTTTGCCGGACTTACGGGAGATGAGCTTGTTTATGATTTATATACTGGAACAGGAACCATTGCACAATTTGTATCTAAAAGAGCCAAGAAAGTTATCGGAGTAGAATCAGTTCCAGCTGCGATTAAAGATGCAAAAACCAATGCCAAACGCAACAATATTA
>Ga0209075_1002941_pt1 | contig 14570 bp, 12 predicted proteins | sample Stecom2011_FD_187523 | JGI IMG/M metagenome (GOLD analysis project Ga0209075, IMG submission 187523) | Agricultural soil microbial communities from Utah to study Nitrogen management - Steer compost 2011 (SPAdes) (version 2) | ecosystem: Environmental > Terrestrial > Soil > Agricultural land... | reverse complement strand
ATATCGACAATAACAATATCATAGCCGTTTTTGGCAAATTTAATAGCGGCAGCTAGACCCAATCCGGAGGCTCCACCACTGACAACCATCACTTTATTACTCATATTTGTTCGATTTTAAGTTTTATACTATTGATGTCTTTCAATCACATGCCGTTAGGCTTAGTAGCCACTTTAATGGCACCTTCTTTTCGGCTCTCAAAAATATCCAATGCCTTATCAAAATCTCTCAATGGAAACCGATGCGTCAACAGAGGAGTGAGATCAATTCGTTTGTTAAGAAGCAACTCAATGGTCGCCTGCGCAGTATTTGGATTTGCCCTGTTTCCAACGATTTCTACCTCATCCAATACAATTCTTTTCAGGGGAAGCGACGGATCGGAATGCGGGATGCCTATTACGGAGACCACCCCTCCTTTGGAAGCCGACAAACAGGCCTGGGTAATAGACTCAGAAGTCCCGGCACATTCCAGGACCGAAGGCACGCCAAGTCCACCGGTCATTTCTTTAACTCTCCCCACCACATCTTCTATTTTGTAATCTATTGTCAGAGCGCCTAACTCTCTCGCCTTCTTAAGTCTTTCCCCGCTTCCCGCTGCGATAATCCGACCGGCTCCCAATGCTTTGGCGCATAAAATTGCCATCAAGCCCTGCGGCCCAGTACCTAAAATTAAAATGTCGTCTCCCGGCTGCATTCGAGAGCGCTTAACCGTATATAGCGCAATACTAAGAGGGTCCACACAAGCGGCATATTCAAGGGACATGGAATCAGGAACCTTAAAAATACTTTTTACAGAAGTTCGCATGTATTGCGCATAAGCTCCTGGAGTATAGTGACCGTACTGCCGATGTCCACGTTCTTCATGTCCATAATTTAGGCAGATATTATACCTCCCTTTCATACACATAGCACAGTAACCACAGCCACAATGAGAGATGCCGCAAACCCTATCTCCCTCTCTCCATCCCAAACTAGACGCCTTTGAACCTGTCTGAACCACGGTCCCAGACCATTCATGCCCCGGAACAAAGGGATAGCCGGTCGGCCAAAAACCCGGAAAGTCCCCTCCTATTATATGGGGATCCGTTCCACATATGTAGGTAGTATCCACCTTACAAATGACTTCATCTGTCTCCGGGATTGGCACGGATATAGATTCCACCGCAAAGTTCCTTATGCCTCTGAGTACAACGGCATCCATTGTTTCTGGTAAATTCATAGTCATTTTCTCTCTATACGTGTATTATTTCTCAGGTACGATCGCAACTCCTCTAAAAGGTGACCCCGATCCTCCGTTAATTTTTAGGGGAAGGCCCACAAACCAAAACTCATGAGCTGGAATCATATCCACCTGTGCAAGGTTTTCGATGTTAAGAATCTCCCGCTCCCGACAAACCATGTGGGCAGGTTGTTCCTTTACAACAGCCACCTCATTGAAGCTGTCTATACTAGGGGCATCAGCACCGATACTAATCGCCCCTAAATCATTCAGGTATTCGATGGCTCCTCGATCCAAACCTGGATAGCCTTTAATATAGTTAAAAGGCTCCTGCCATTTTTTGTACCATCCGGTATAATACAGCACAACGGATTGGGGCTTGATTTTAACACCTGTATCGGCTATCGCTTTCTCTACATCTGCCCGCGTAATATAACTTGCGGGATCTTTATGAGAAAAATCAAACCATACACCGGGTGCCATAAACCACTCCAAAGGAAGTTGGTTGATGGCTCTGGCCTCGGGTTCATTTACAACATGGTTGATAGCATCTACGTGAGTGTTGGAATGATCACACATAGTGAACCCCACGACTTTATAGGAGTACGGGGGTTTGGTAAGCCCCATTTTTTGTGTTTCTTCATGCGACAAATGATTCCATATCAAGGTTCTTTGGTGACCAATGAAGGTTGGATCACTCTCGCTGATGGTATGGCTCAAGTCTGTAACGGTACATTCCATCCCCAAGAATTCCATCTTTGTCTGCAACCTAAAAGGTGGGCAAAATGCTTTTTTCAAAATTGATAATGTTTAAATTCAGAAGTAACAAAAACTAATTAAAGGTCAGCAAGAGAGGTCATCTTCCTATTTTTCGCGTGTTCACTTAAAATTTTCTGGACCATTCTTTGGGCCACCGCTCAACGACAACCTTGGTTTGTGTAAAGAACTCTATCGCATGCCGCCCCTGTCCGTGTAGATCGCCAAAGAAACTCTCATTCCATCCACTAAAAGGAAATTGCGCCATGGGGGCAGCCACACCTATATTAATACCTATATTTCCTGCGTCGGCCTTATTCCTGAATTTTCGGGCGTTGGCACCACTACTTGTAAAGAGGCATGCCATGTTGCCATAATTACCGCTATTGATAAAACTCAAAGCGTCATCAACTGAGTCTAATTCGATCAGACTCATCACGGGCCCAAATATCTCGGTACGGATAACTTCACCCCCTAAAGGCAGCCCCTCTAAGATGGTAGGTCTGATAAAGTTTCCTTTTTCCAATCCCTTGATGCTCGTATTTCTGCCATCCAGCAATACCCTGGCTCCCTCACTCAGTCCTTTCTCGATTAAATATTCAATCCTAGACCGACTATCACCCGTAATTACTGGTCCCATCTCCACGTTTTCGTCTAGGCCGTGACCTGTTGTCCTTGCCTTAGCAGACTCATAAAGCGCGTCCTTTATTGTTCCATTGTCTCCTACCGTGATAATATTGGACGCCGCGAGGCACCGTTGACCGGCGCAGCCATAAACGCTGTCTGTGATAATCTTGACCGACATGTCAATATCTGCATCAGGCAATATCACGACGGGATTCTTAGCCCCCCCTTGTGCCTGAACCCTTTTCCCGTTCGCAGCCCCCCTCGAGTAGATATATTTGGCGACTTGCGTGGATCCTACAAAACTGATGGTTTTGACATCACTATGGTCCAAAAGTGCATCTACAGTTTCTTTCCCTCCATGAACCATATTAATCACACCCCTCGGCAGATCAAGTTGGTCAATAAGCTGGAACACCTTGATCATCGTCAAAGGGACCTTCTCAGATGGTTTTAAAATAAAAGTATTGCCGCAGGCAATGGCGTAAGGAAGAAACCAGAACGGGATCATGCCAGGAAAATTAAACGGCGCAATACAGGCACAAACCCCAAGTGGCTGGCGAATCATAAATTCATCAATACCCGTGGCAATGTTTTCTGAAAACTCGCTTTGTATTAATATTGGAGTACCACAGGCAACTTCTACGTTTTCTATGGCGCGCTGTACTTCGCCTCTTGATTCCACTAATGTTTTCCCTGATTCCATTGTAATGGTCCTGGCGATATCCTCAGCGTGATCTTCCAATAATTGCTTAAGCTTATACAACGGCTGTACCCTTCGCATCACCGGTACCTCCCTCCACACCTTGAAGGCTTGTGTTGCCGCTTCGACGGCATCTTGCACATCGGAAAAAGTTTCTTTTCCGAAAGGAACTTTGCCAAGCACTTCTTGGGAAGCCGGATCTACCACGTCGACCGTATTGATCTCTTTACTCTTTACCCAGCTCCCGCCTATATAATTGTTTATAACTTCCATTGATGGTCAAAATTTTGATAAAAAATGTTGATTTTGTGATTGTATTAAGCCTTCATCAGGTAATTGCTATCCGTTAAACTGATACCCCAAACGCTTCATAAAATCCCTCGACACTTCCGCCGCTTTAAAATCCGAATATGCAGACTGTATCTTATTGTCGGAGTCTAATTCAAACATGACCATACCGGCCATTTCAGTCCGTTCTGTTTCCAATAATTTCATGATCTTTCTGATTTTGACTTTGCCCTCACCGAGTGGCGCATAACCCAGATAGCCGTTATCACCACCTTCGTAATCCTTTAGATGCACATGCTCTATTAATGGCATGAAGTCCTTGACGATTTTAACCGTATTTCCACCTCCCTTTTCCAATTGTCCCACATCTGGTCCGAACTTCATATACCGAGTGTCTAAGTTTTCCATGGCGAAATACACTTCCTCCTCCGTTTCAATAGGCGTTTCCGTATGCGGATGCAAGGCGCAAACCAGTCCTTGATCCGTCACTGCCTTGGCATATTCATTCATAGATTCGATGAGGTTTTTCTTATGCTCTTTGTAATCATAACCTTCCCTTTTTATGCCGGAGGGACAATATTCTATGACTTTCCCGCCGCTTTTTTTGAGGAGCTTAGACCATCGGATCAGCTTTTCCAATTCTGCTTTTCGTTTGGACGGATCGAGCACATCGGTCATGCAAAATGCAGAAATGATCGGCACACCATGTTTTTCCACTACCTCATCAAAGCCGCCTCTGTTGTTCTCCCACTCCTCAATCACCTGCCCGAAGGTTTCGAAAGAATGGTAGCCAAGTTTAGACATATCCCTAAGAGACTCCTCCAAGTTATCCGCTCCATATCCCCACAGTATAAAGGTGGCACCGATGTCTAGTTTTTTGTCGTTTTTGCCGAAAGCGTAGGTGGGGGCTAACAAGGAGGCCGCACCGGCCAGCCCTGCCATTTTTACAAAATCCCTTCTCGAGAATAGATTATTTTGATCCATATTAATTATTTGTTCTATTTTTATTTGACAAACGTTACCATGCCCACCCCGCCAAGCAGAAGTAATACGCCCACGACCTTCATCAGTGAGATCGGCTCTACAGGGGATCCAAGCAATCCGAAATGTGAAAAGACCATGCCCGCAATAACTTGACCCGCAACCATCAGCACAAAGGCAGGCCCCCCTCCTATCTGAGGTATGACCCAGGCAATTCCAAAAACCAAGGCAGCCCCAATGGCTCCAGCCGTAAGCAGCCACATAGGAACATCCTTTATGCGGGTCAATACCTCGGAATCCCAGGAAGTAAGGCCGATGAGTATTGCCGTAATACCTCCTATGGTCCAGAAAAGGGCATTGCCCATTTTAGCGTTTTTAAGAAAAACGCCCACCTGCGCATTCATCGTTAAGTGGAGAGCTAAGACAATCCCAATTAGTAGCATTAAGATGTAGAGATACATTTTCATAGGGTTAAAATTTAATTGATAAGTATATCCTCATTAGCTTCTGAAAAGCGCAGAGGGGTTCTGATTATTTGAAATCACCGATGTCCTTTATTTCTCAGGTTACTATTCATATAAGGAAGGATAAGGCGGAATGATACCGGATATTGAGAAAAATTTCTTTAACACGACGAAAAAATCTAAAATGGCATTATTTACAATAATCTATTTTTGTTTTATAAAAACTTTTTCTAATATGGCAGAAGCAAAAGCAAAAATTTTATTCCTAAAATAAGCCCAAGATCATGCTACAGGATAGTGAATCTTCTAATCTACAACATTTATATCAAGAGAGGAATCAGAGTCTAAATCCCCCAAGCCAATCTAAACAACCCGAAGAAGATATTTGGAAAGCCTTTAAAAATGGCGACGAAGCAGCGTTTATTCATATCTATAACCGATACGCCAACGTTCTCTTTAACTACGGCTGCCAGTTTACAGCCGATAGGGAACTGGTAAAAGACTGCCTCCAGGACTTCTTTATTTACCTCAGGAAAAACCGGGCTGGATTTAGCGACACCGCTTCAGTTAAGCTGTATCTATTAAAAGCCTTTAAAAGAAGGGTGGTTGAATACCTTAAGAAATACAGCAAGGAAAATGAAAAAAACGAATCTTTCCTATTCTTTCAGTTTCCAGTTGAATTGTCCAGCGAAACCATTTACATCAACCGGCAGATAGAGGAAGAGCAAATCCACAACCTCAACATGGCTTTAAAAGCCCTGGACAGCAAGGAAAGGGAGGCCATTTATTATTTTTATTACGAAGGTTTAAGTTACGAACAAATCGCAACGCTATTTAATTTTACGCATGTATCCTCCGCCCGAAGGGTGGTGTATAGAGGGTTGGCCCACCTGAGAAAACTCCTTCTAGTCTACTACCTTATGATAACCGCCAATCTCATGGAATGGTAGGAATGAAAAAAGCCAGCTTCCTGTGAAGCCCGATTTTTTTTGCGATTAGCTACTAATACCCAAGGCCCAAGCTTAACTCGGCAACAGTTTTTGATCTTTGTTCCGTGTTCTATAAAGCCCTATATTTGGAAAAAAAAGCTTTCATGAACTTAAATTTAAAAACACCCATTGCATTTTTTGATCTTGAGGCCACTGGGGTCAATATTTCTACCGACAGGATTGTAGAGATCTCCATTGTAAAAGTTCATCCCGGAGGCAAAGAGGAAATTAAAACGTTGAAGATCAATCCAACGATTCCCATACCGAAAGAAGTCTCTCTAATTCATGGAATTCATGATGAAGATGTTAAAGATGCTCCCACATTCAAAGATGTAGCCAAGGATTTACATCAGTTTTTTATGGGTGCGGACCTGGCGGGGTTTAATATTTTGAAATACGACATTCCGCTTTTGGTCGAAGAATTTTTGAGAGCGGGAATCGACTTTGACATTGAAAAGAGGAATTTGCTGGATTCACAGAAGATTTTCTTTATGATGGAAAAAAGGAACCTCTCAGCAGCCTACAAGTTCTATTGCAACAAAACCTTAGAAAATGCCCATAGTGCGGAAGCCGATACTATTGCTTCCTATGAGGTGTTTAAAGCTCAGGTAGCACGTTACGAACATCAGGAAATGGAGGATCTACAAGGAAATATCGTCGGCACTCTTGAAAACGATATGAAAAAAATCCATTCGCTTATCAATGAAAAAATGGTGGACTTGGCAGGTCGTTTTGTTTTTAACGCCGATGGCGTAGAATGCTTTAATTTTGGCAAACACAAAGGCAAACCTATTGAACAGGTGATTAAAGAGGAACCGGGCTTCTATGACTGGATGATGAAGGGGGATTTTCCGCTGGATACAAAGAGAAAATTCACTCAAGTAAAATTAAGAAGTTTTAATAACCGATAAAAGAACAACCCCCGGCTGGCGGGGGCCGTTTTTACTTCTTGTAGTATTTCAGTGCTTCAGGCATTTGTTTGTTCAACTGATCAATCCTTCGGTTTGGACCGGGGTGCGTAGACAGAAATTCAGGGGGAGCCCCTCCACCGGATTTGGCCTCCATTCTTTCCCAAAACCTCGGGGCTTCCTGCGGATCATAACCGGCTATGGCCATGAAAATCAGCCCAAGCTGATCCGCCTCCAATTCTTGGTCCCTAGAAAATTTCAACATCCCTACTTGCCCGCCAATTCCTACAGCCTGCAAAAATATAGACTGGGTAAGCGATGGATTTTCTCCCAAGGCAACCTGCAACCCACCTAGCAAACCATTGGCCACCAGGCCTTGAGACATCCTCTCCCGGGCATGACTGGCTATTGCATGGGCGACTTCGTGCCCCATCACCACAGCAATACCTGTTTCATCCTGACAAACCGGAATAATCCCAGTATAAAAGGCTACTTTTCCTCCCGGCATACACCAAGCATTTACCTGATCATCTTGAATCAGGTTGAATTCCCAAGAAAATCCCTCCAAGAGATCCCCATGGTTGTTTGCTTTTAAATATTCCTCAACGGCTGATGCTATCCTCTTTCCGACCCTAACGACCTTTTGGCCATCAGGTGTGTTGGTTACCACCTTGCTTTCCTTTTTCACGTCGCTATACTGCTGATAAGATAGCGGCAACACTTCTGAGTTATTTACCAAACTCAGCTGCCGCCTTCCACTTAAAGGAACTGTGGCGCATCCATAAGCAAATAGGCCTACCGAAAACAGTATTAATATCCTTTTTAACATATCCTGGTTTTTTATTTTTTATGCCTTTCCAAAAAGAATGCCACAACTTACCCTTCTAAATTGCTTCTAAACCATTGGCCTCGTTTTTTTTTTAACATTTACGCTTCAGCGGTTCATAAGGGATGAAAAGAGCAGAAACAACATTCTAATGAATCCCAATCTGCAAATCCCCTCCCTTGGAAAGACAGAACAAAATATCGTATATTTGAACGAGAATTAAATAGACCCTACAAAATGGCGCTTTAGATCGAGCCCTCTTAATACAGCTATTCCAGTAAACCGTTGTAAGCGTCTTGGAAACAGTTGTTTTACATCTAAAGTCCTTTGGAAACTGATCATGTAGATTTAAATTCGTCTTGTACAATAAAATATGTATTCTATTGTTAAATGATTACGACGATTGTATCCAATTATAATAAAACTATACCCGATGAAAATAGTGAAATTCCTTTTATTTTTTGCAACAATTCTTCCTATTATTGCTGCCAACGCCCAACAAGCTCCTCAAGCCAACCCTGGTTCGCTAGATAGCGGAACGATACAAAGCCAATTCGATTATATCAACTCAGTCTCCAACAATTTCGAGGAATATAAAGTTGTCCGAAGGTCCCATTTGGACAAAATCAGAGCAAACGTCACTGATTCACTTAAAGTCTTTAAGGACCAACTGGTGACCATTAACAACCAGTTAACTGAACAGAAGAGCTCAATAGATCAATTAAACGGAAACCTCAACACTTCCCAGGCAGAACTCCAGCAGGCTCTTGATATGAAAGACAGCTTTTCGTTTATGGGCATGTATATCCATAAATCAACCTACAACACCATGATGTGGGGCATCGTCATTGTTCTTGGCGTTCTGCTACTTTTCTTTGTATACCGGTTTAAACGGAACTATTCGGTAACTGCAGAAATCAAACAAACATTGGAGGAAACCCGGGAGGAATTCGAACTGCACCGCAGAAACACTCTCGAACGCGAACGTAAGCTGAACCGCCAACTTGTCGATGAGATGAACAAAAGAAAGGTATAAAATTACTCTTCTCTTGTTCCTTCGTTGTTTAGTATCTAATTTTGCGGGCATTCTTCCTGCTAAAGGATTATACTTTAAACAATGTAGATTTAAGGCATAATCAGTTAGTAGTGATCCGATTAGAAATTACCCATACTATATCCTACGATGACTTTTACTAAAACCCGTATTGCCCCTACCCCAAGTGGTTATTTGCATTTGGGCAATGCCATGTCTTTTCTAGTCACCGCAGCTTTGGCTAGACAAAAAGGAGCAAAAATTCTATTAAGGATTGATGATCTGGATAAGGAACGGGTTAAGAAGAAGTTTGTAGAAGACGTGTTTAACACACTCAATTTTTTGGGGATACCATGGGATGAAGGCCCGAAAAATTACAAGGAACATAAGGCTAAATTTTCCCAAGTCCATAGGTTGCCCCATTACAGAAAAGCACTGGAGCAATTAAAGAACTCCAAATCGCTTTTTGCCTGCAACTGTTCGAGGAGAAAAATTGAAAGGGAAAGTCCTGATGGAGCCTATCCCGGCACCTGCAAAAATAAAGCAGTCCCCTTCGACGAGAAAGAGGTAAGCTGGCGTATTAACACCAACGAAAAGGAGTTGAAAATAAAGGATATTTTTGGACGTGAATCCTCCTCGTCCATCTCGCCGTTGCTCCGGGACTTTGTGATCCGTAGGAAAGACGGAATGCCTTCCTTCCACTTGACTTCGGTAGTGGACGACCAACTTGACAACGTAGATTTTATCGTGCGGGGCAATGACCTCTGGGGATCCACTGTAGCCCAAGTTTATCTAGGTCAAAAACTTCCGAATGCTTCCCTTAAGCAATCGGTATTTTACCATCATCCGTTAATGGTAGATGACAAAAACAGAAAAATGTCGAAATCGTCAGGAGCCACTTCCATACAGGCTATGATCCGAAGCGGAATGGAGAAGGCGCAGGTATATGAGAAAATCTGTGAATTTTTAAAAATGCAGCCGGTTGCTGATTTCGAGGAATTTCAGCAGCACTTCAAAGTGGTCCAGAAACAATAAATCGCTCGCCAATGAGCACAGGCCTGAGTTTTTGATCTTGTTGTAAGAGAGCAAGCTCGTTTTTTATAGTTTCTCCCGGTTTTTTACTGATGATCGTTCTTTCGTAGAGCATAGTATTTCTATACATAATGCTCGAAATACACTAATATAGTTTTTTAAGACACCATCAACTTTTTAAAAAGCCCTCTATTATCCGACCCATGTTTAGATATTGTTTGGTTTTTCCAACTAATAATTAAACATAACAGTCTACCTTTTAGGAATTAGCAATAAAACTGGTTATTTTTTCGGATTATAGCCTTTTAACCATATATGAGCATGTATTCTAATGAAACCCGAATTTTAGTGGCAGTGGATTGCATTATTCTGGGATTTGATGGGGTGGATTATAAACTTTTATTAATTCAGAGGGGATTTGCGCCCGAAAAGGAAAAGTGGAGCCTCATGGGCGGATTTTTGAAAAACAAAGAGTCATTGGATGAAGCTGCCAACAGAATACTCAAAAATTTGACCGGATTGGAAAATGTCTACATGGAACAGATGCATGTGTTCAGTGATCCGAACCGAGAGATAGTGGAAAGAACAGTGGCCGTTGCTTACGTGGCCCTGATAGACATCCAAAAATATATACAGCAGCTCAACAACAAGTTCCATGCCCGCTGGTTTACCATCACGGAATTGCCAAAGCTAATTTTTGATCATCAAGAAATGGTGGACATGGCTAAGTCTCGTTTGAGGTACAAAGCTGCCTTTCATCCTATTCTTTTCGAACTGCTCCCGGAAAAATTCACCCTACCGCACCTACAGGCCATGTATGAAAGCCTATATGAAACCAAGATCGACAAAAGAAATTTTACCCGTAAGGTCCTGTCAACGGATATGTTGATAAAAGAACAAGGCAAGGATAAGAGCAACTCCAAAAAAGGAGCTTTCTACTTTCATCTTGACAAGAGTAAGTACAAGGAAGATTTTCAGACAGTTTTAAATTTTATACCAAAAAATGAAATGCCCAATGTCAATGAATAGCTCTCTACACACTCAATTATGAACACAAAAGTCCCTGTTATTTTGAGAATAAATTGTTACTATTACAATTAATAATAACCCAACCGACATTAATGAAAACCATTCTATCAATTAAGCAATTTGTTATTTGCCTGATTCCAATCCTACTGTTCACCTCCTGCCAGACTTCTACCACACAAGAATCCGGCAGTGAATACGATAGCCTATCTGAAGAAGAGAAACGCCTTCCGGAAAATTCCCTGAAAGGGATAAAGCTTGCCGAAGGGCTTGAGGCTAGCCTGTTTGCCTCCGAACCAACCATTACCAATCCTACCAACATCGACGTGGATCACCTAGGGAGGGTATGGGTTTGCGAAGCCTTTAATTACCGTCCAAAACTTACCGGAAACGACCCAAATCCTGAAGGAGACCGCATTGTCATATTGGAGGATACAGATGGCGATGGTATCAGTGATAAAAGCACGGTATTTTATCAAGGGCCTGAACTTAATGCCCCATTGGGCATCTGGGTGATGGGCAATAAAGTCATTGTCTCCCAAAGCCCGTATGTATGGCTTTTCACAGATACGGACGGGGATGATAAAGCCGACAAAAAGGAAATTATTTTTCAAGGAGTGGACGGGGAACAGCATGATCACGGGATGCACGCCTTCGTCTTCGGCCCGGATGGAAAGTTCTATTTCAATTTTGGCAACGAAGGGGGGCAGATAATGGATGCTAAAGGAGAAATCATAAAGGATGCTGTTGGTAAAGAGGTATCACCACAAAACTACAAACAAGGGCTGGTGTTTCGATCCAATCCGGATTTCACCGAGTTTGAGGTTTTGGGGCAAAATTTTAGGAACAATTATGAAGTAGCCGTGGATTCCTATGGCACCATGTGGCAGTCCGACAATGATGATGATGGCAATCAAGGCGTAAGAATTAATTACGTGATGGAATATGGCAACTTCGGCTACACCGACGAAATGACAGGTGCGGGATGGCGAGCCAATAGGACCAATAAGGAAGCCGAAATCCCGGAACAACACTGGCATTTAAACGACCCAGGAGTCGTACCCAACCTTCTACAAACGGGCGCTGGATCTCCGACCGGGATCTTGGTTTATGAAGGCAGACTGCTACCGGAAGTATTTTGGGATCAAATGATTCATGCTGATGCTGGCCCTAACGTGGTTCGGTCTTATCCTGTAAGCAAAGAGGGGGCGGGATACCAAGCTTCCATAGTAAATATTATGGAGGGGGATAAAGATCAATGGTTCCGTCCATCGGATGTCTGCATTGCACCCGACGGCTCTCTAATTGTGTCGGATTGGTATGACCCAGGTGTGGGCGGGCACCAAGCTGGTGATCTGGATAAAGGAAGAATTTTCAGAATTGCCCCTGAGGCAAGCCGGTATGAATTACCATCTTTGGATTTAAACACACTCGACGGGGCAATCGAGGCATTACAAAACCCCAACCTATCCGTACGCTATCAAGCTTGGCAAAAGCTCAACAGTCTTGGCTCGGAAGCCGAAGAAAAATTAGCGGAGCTGTATAAAACCCATGAAAATCCAAGAATAAGAGCACGGGCTCTTTGGTTGTTGACCAAAATCCCTGACATAGGAACAAACTATCTAGAATTAGCGATTGGGGATCCCGATGCCAATATCCGAATAGTAGGACTACGGGCGGCCAGACAGTTAAAAGCCGACCTAGTTCCATTCCTGGAAACTATGGTAAATGATGCGGATGCACAGGTACGTAGAGAGGCTGCCATTGCCCTCCGAAACATGAAAGCACCCCAAGCTCCTGAATTATGGGCTCAACTGGCAAATCAACACGATGGAAATGACCGTTGGTATCTAGAAGCACTTGGAATCGGCGCAGAAGGTCAATGGGACAGGTATTTTACAGCTTGGGCAAGCCAATCTCAAAATGAATCCATCAACAATAAAATTCAAAAAGACATTGTATGGAGAGCCCGAACCAGCAAGGCAATCCCGTTACTTGCGTCCCTCGCCTCTGATTCAAATGAAGCCTTGGATCAGAGATTACGATATTTCCGAGCATTCGATTTCAACCCCAACGGAGTGGAAAAATCTACCGCCTTGGTAAATATGCTGAACGAGCAGATTAGCAACTCCGACCACAGTTCAGAGGATGGATTGCGTATCAAAAAGCTCGTCTTGAACCATCTTGATCCTCTATACATCAGGCAATCGGCTGTAGCTATGACAGCGCTCCGTGAGGTCTTGGATGAAACTCAAGGGAGCATGGAGTACGTGGAGCTGGTTCAAAGATTTCAACTGAAGGAGGAAAACTCCAGATTATTAAAGTTAATCTTGGCGGAGAGCGACAATGCTACCGGAAGAGCCGCCGCAGGCACACTCTTGAACCAAGGTGGCAGAGCCATGGTTCAACAGGTCTTAAAGGGGTCAGACGAAGTCTCCACCTTAAAAATGATCACTGCAATTAGGGGTATTGGTTCAAATGAATCATTGCAACTATTAGAAGAGATTGCCTTTGACGACGCCCGTCCCATTGCCTTAAAACGTGTAGCTGCAGAAGCAATAGGAAGAAGCTATGGGGGTGAAAATAGGGTTCTTGAACTTTTGAGGGAAAATAAATTCCCGGAAAGCCTAAAAGCCTCTGCCGTGAGTGGGGTTAGCAATACTTGGAGGCAGGATGTCCGCGCAGAAGCAGCCACCTATCTTGATAAAAAAGGTAGCGGAAATGCGACAAATACCCCACCGATGAAGGAGCTGCTTGCTTTAGAGGGAAACAAAGAAAATGGACAGTTGGTATTTAAACAGAACTGCGCCATTTGTCATCAGGTGGGGGAAGTTGGAACAGATTTCGGCCCGAATCTCACCGAAATTGGAAGCAAACTATCAAGAGAAGCCCAATATATATCCATTTTGCACCCGGATGCAGGAATCAGTTTTGGCTTTGAAGGCTACCGTATCAACATGAAAGACGGAAGTGTAATGGGAGGAATAATTTCCAGTAAAACCGAGACGGATATCGACCTGAAATTGCCTGATGGAACGGTGACTAGCATCAAGACGAGCGATATAGCCTCGATGGAACAATTGGAGAATTCCATGATGCCCGCTGGATTGGTAAACGCCTTCTCCACCGAAGAACTGGCAGATCTGGTAGAATACTTAATGTCATTAAAGCGAAACAGTTAATAAACCCACATAGATGAAAAACGAAAATTTGCAAAAATCACGTAGAAATACGTTAAAAAAAATAGCGGGAACTTTAGCCTTGGGCACAGTTGCTCCATTCATGAGCCATAGGTTATCTGCTGCCGAAAACGCCTTGGATAATGACATAAAAGGCCGTGTAAACCATTCCGTTTGCAAATGGTGTTACAACGACATCTCCTTAGAAGACCTCTGCAGATCGGCTAAAGAAATAGGACTTAGTTCCATAGAACTGCTGGGTCCAAATGAATGGCCGACGCTGAAAAAATACGGTTTGACCTGTGCGATGCCCCAAGGGGCAGGATTGGGAATAGAACGCGGCTGGAATGACCCTGCTCTCCATGATGAATTGGTTAGAAGTTATGAGGAGGTTATCCCGAAGGTAGCAGAAGCTGGCTATTCTCAAATCATTTGCTTTTCGGGCAATAGAAGAGGCTTGGATGATAAGAAGGGAGTTGAAAATTGCGCCATTGGCCTGAAGAGAATCATGCCTGTCGCCGAAAAATACAACGTCACCATGT
>Ga0209075_1002940_pt1 | contig 14576 bp, 10 predicted proteins | sample Stecom2011_FD_187523 | JGI IMG/M metagenome (GOLD analysis project Ga0209075, IMG submission 187523) | Agricultural soil microbial communities from Utah to study Nitrogen management - Steer compost 2011 (SPAdes) (version 2) | ecosystem: Environmental > Terrestrial > Soil > Agricultural land... | reverse complement strand
CGCCGGGGCCGGCACCAGGACTGGGGTACACTGATCTACAACTACGGCCGCCATGAAGTGCGCAACTTCCTGATTGGCAGCGCCCTGTTCTGGCTCGACACCTTCCATGTTGATGGCCTGCGGGTCGACGCCGTAGCCTCTATGCTTTACCTCAATTATTCCCGTAATGAAGACGACTGGCTGCCGAATGAGTTTGGCGGCAACGAGAACCTCGAAGCCATTGCCTTCCTGCGGGACCTTAACCAGGTGTGCCAGAGCCGGTTTCCGGGAGTGCTGATGATGGCGGAGGAATCCACCTCCTGGCCCCAGGTCACCCGGCCACCGGAAGTTGGCGGCCTGGGCTTCAACCTGAAGTGGAATATGGGCTGGATGCACGACTCCCTGAATTACTTCCAGCAGGACCCGGTGTACCGCCAGTATCACCACGACAAGCTCACTTTTGGCCTGCTCTATGCATTTTCCGAGAACTTCCTGCTACCCCTGTCCCATGACGAAGTGGTGCACGGTAAATCCAGCCTGATCCAGAAAATGCCCGGAGACGATTGGCAGCAGCGGGCATCACTACGCCTGCTGTTCAGCTACATGTTTACCTACCCGGGTGCCAAGTTACTGTTCATGGGCGGCGAGTTCGGGCAACGCCAGGAATGGAGCGAAAAACGGGAGCTGGACTGGCACCTGCTGCAACACGAGGGGCATCAAGGCATCCTGAAGCTGGTACAGGACCTGAACAGGCTGTACCGGGAGCAACCGGCCCTGCACAAACTGGATTACAACCCCGCAGGCTTTGAGTGGATTGACTGCCACGACTCGACCCAATCGGTGATCAGCTACCTGCGCAAGCCAGATCCCCGGTGCGGCGACGGGCTGGTGGTTGTCATCAATTTCACACCTATTCCGCGGCACCATTACCGGATTGGTGTTCCCGGCAGCGGCCCCTGGCGCGAAATATTCAACTCTGATTCGGCGTACTATGGTGGCAGCAACCTGGGCAACCCGTTCACCCTGAACGCAACCGATACGCCATGGATGGCCAGGACCGCTTCGGTTGAGGTTACCCTGCCGCCGCTGGGGCTGATTATTCTAAAGGCTGAGTTATGACCCGCATTCTGTTTGCCACCAGTGAAGTGTTCCCCCTGGTAAAAACCGGCGGCCTGGCCGATGTGTCGGGCAGTCTGCCAGAGGCCCTGTGCCGGCTCGGTTATGATTGCCAGATTCTGCTGCCGGGCTATCCGGCCGCCCTGAAAGCCGCCAGGGATGCCGGCTCGCGCCGCAAGGCCCGGTTCCGTTTCGGGCAGTACGACGTCTCCCTCTGGCAAACCCGCTTACCCGACACCTCGGTGACCCTGTGGCTGGTGGATTGCCCCGCCCTGTTCGACCGGCACGGTGACAGCCCGTACCAGAACGACAACGGCGAAGACTGGTGGGACAACGCCCACCGTTTCCACCTGTTTGGCCGTATAGCCGCCATGATGGCGCTGGGCCAGCTGGGGCTGGTATGGAAGCCGGACATTGTGCACTGTAACGATTGGCAAACCGGCCTGATTCCGGTGTTGCTCCGTGATGACAAGCGCGCGCCAGCAACGGTATTCACTATCCACAACCTGGCTTACCAGGGCCTGTTCTCCCACGAAACCTTTCGGGCCCTTGGCCTTCCGGACCACCTCTGGCGATTTGACCAGCTCGAATTCCACGGCCAGTTTTCCTTTCTCAAAGGCGGCCTGGTGTTCAGCGATGTCATTACCACCGTGAGCCCGAGCTACGCCCGGGAAATTCGCACGCCAGAGTTCGGGTACGGCCTTGATGGCTTGCTGGAGCACCGTTCCCATGCCCTTACCGGCATTCTGAACGGTATCGACAACCGTTACTGGAATCCTGAGACCGACCAGCACCTGGATTTCCATTACAGCCCGGACGACAACGCAGGAAAAGCCCAGTGCCGGGCGGCCCTCCAACACAAGCTCGGGCTGGAAGTAAACGGCGCACCACTACTGGGCTTTGTCGGCCGTCTGGTGGAACAGAAAGGGCTCGACTGGTTGCTTGAAGCCCTGCCAGTGCTGCTGGAAAAAGGCTGCCAGTTTGCCATTCTTGGCTCAGGCGAGGCGCACTATCAACACGCGCTGCAGACTCTGGCCCGGGCATGGCCGGAACAGCTGTCACTAACGCTGGGTTACAACGAGGCGCTGGCCCATCAGATCACCGCCGGCGCAGATATCTTCCTGATGCCGTCCAGGTTTGAGCCCTGTGGCCTGAACCAGCTTTACAGCTTGCGTTACGGCACCATTCCGGTGGTTCACGGCGTGGGCGGGCTGAACGATACCGTGCTGGACCCGGGCGAAGTACCGGGAAAGGACGCCAACGGATTTGTGTTCCGGGAGCCTGCCGCCCACGGCCTGCTGCGGGCGGTTAACCGGGCGCTGGAGGCCCGCAAGCACCGGAAAATCTGGCAACGGTTACAGCACAACGGGATGACTGCAGATTACTCCTGGAAACATCGTGCCGGTGAATACGCCGGCCTGTACAACAAGCTCAGGCAAAACCAGTGACCACAGGGAGGTCCTGAATATGCACAAGGCAACGGAATTCCGGCTTGAAGCCCGCCCTCAACTACCCGAGGCGCTGGAGCGGCTGGGTGAGCTGGCCAACGACCTTTTTTACAGCTGGAACCATGGTGTGCGCGGCCTGTTTGCCCGTATCGACCTCCGGCTGTGGCAGAAAGTGGCCCACAACCCGAAACTTTTCCTGCGCCGGGTGTCTCAGCACCGCCTGGAAGAAGCTGCGGCCGACCGGGCGTTTTTGGCAGAGTACCGGCGGGTACTGTCCGGCTACGATGCCTATGTAGAAGCCGAGCCTGGTGCCGAAGTGGTGGAGCTGCTGAACCCGGAATCCAGCCTGGTGGCCTATTTTTGCGCCGAGTTCGGGTTTCACGAAAGCTTTCCGATCTATTCCGGTGGCCTGGGCATCCTGGCCGGTGACCACTGCAAGGCGGCCAGTGATCTGGGGCTGCCGTTTGTGGCTGTGGGGTTGCTCTACCAGCAAGGGTATTTCATGCAGTCGATTGATGCACAGGGTCAGCAGGTAGCCCGGTATCAGTCTCACTCCAGTGACGAACTGCCCATCAGCCCGGTGGAGCTCGACGGAGAGCAGCTGAAAATCTCTGTGCCCTTCCCGGGCAGAGAGTTGTGGGCCAGAGTGTGGCAGGCCCGGGTCGGCCATATCCGCTTATACCTGCTCGACGCCGACACCCCGGAGAATAACGAACAGGACCGGGAACTGACGCTGCAGCTTTATGGCGGCGACTCCGATACCCGCGTTAGCCAGGAAATGCTGCTTGGCATCGGTGGCACCCGTGCCCTTGAAGCGCTGGGCATCAAACCCACAGCCTGGCATATCAATGAGGGCCACGCCGCCTTCCAGATTCTGGAACGATGCCGGATGGCCATGACGAGTGGGCTCAACTTTGATGCAGCACTGGAAGCGGTCGCCGCCTGCACCCTGTTTACCACTCACACACCGGTACCTGCCGGCCACGACATCTTCCCCCGGGACCTGCTGGCCCACATGCTAGGCCCATACGTGGAAGCGGCCGGGCTGGAATTCGACCGGGTGCTTGCCCTGGGTGCCAAGAATGGCGACCACAGCTTCAACATGACCAGCCTCGGCCTGCGGGGGTCTTGCTATCACAATGGTGTCAGCCGTATCCACGGCAGCGTGGCCTCTGAGATGGAGGGCGACATCTGGCCCCAGATACCCCCGGAAGAAAACCCAATGGGTTACATCACTAACGGGGTGCACGTATCCACCTTTCTGGCCCCGGAGTGGGCCAGCCTGTTCGACATACAGGCTCCAACCTGGAGAAGTGAGCTCAGAAATACGGAGTTCTGGAATTTTGTCGACAAGATTCCGGATTATCACTATTGGAGTGTACACAAAGCCCTGAAACAGCAGATGGCAGAATTTATAGTACGCCGGTTGAAGCACCAGCATCAGCGTAACGGCACCGGCCACTCTGTGACCGAGCGCATGACCCGCAAACTGGTTTCTCCTGAAAAAGACGCCATGGTGATCGGCTTTGCCCGCCGGTTTGCCACCTATAAACGGGCCACCCTGATCTTTTCTGACCTGCCCCGGCTGGAACGGTTACTGACAGACCCGGACAACCCCGTGGTTCTGGTGTTTGCCGGCAAGGCCCACCCCAAAGACAACCCCGGCCAGCAGCTGATCAAGGTGATTCACGACCTGTCCATGCAGCCGTCCCTGATGGGGCACATCATTCTGCTGGAAGACTACGACCAGGCCATGGCCCGGCGGCTGTTAAGCGGTGTGGATGTCTGGCTGAACACCCCGGAATACCCGAAAGAGGCCAGCGGCACCTCCGGCGAGAAAGCTGCCATGAACGGTGCATTGAACCTGAGCGTGCTTGATGGCTGGTGGGGCGAAGGCTACGACGGCACCAACGGCTGGGCCATTGCGCCGCGGGATACCCGGCTGGATGCAGAGTTCCGCAACCGGGAAGAAGCCCGGGACCTGCTCGACCTGATGGAAATGGAAGTTATCCCGCTGTACTACCGGCGCGCCGCCCAGGGTTATTCAAAGGACTGGGTGAAGCGTTCCAAGGCATCCATGAAAACGATCACTCCGAGATTCAACTCCGAGCGCATGGTGATGGATTACGTCAAGAACTATTACCAGCCGGCCGGCATCCAGGGCCGCCGTCTTGCCGCAAACAATGGCCAGCTGGCGACGGAACTGGCGCACTGGAAAGCCCGGGTACGGGCCGTCTGGTATGGCGTAAGCCTGCATATGCACGGCAGTGTGCAAACCCGATGTACCTGGGATGAAGAAGTAGAACTAAGTGTGGAAGTGGCCCTGAATGGGCTGGCTCCGGAAGACCTGCGGGTGGAATGTGTGGTTACCCCGAACTGTACCGGCAGCCATGACGAGCCCGGGCCGGACACCTTCATTCTGGAGCCCGCCGGCGACCATAACGACAACACCCTGTTCACTACCCGGATAAAACCACCCTACCCGGGCCTGCAAACCTTGCGGCTGAGAGCCTACCCCTATCACGACGCCCTCACCCATCCACTGGAGATGGGCGCCATGCTCTGGGCGTAGCTCAGTCTTCGGCTGGGGTCAGTGCCTCGCCGCTGTTGTTGGCGGCCAGGGCATTGACCACCGGATTGGCGTACATATCCAGCAGATAGGGCCGGATGGCCGGATCGCAGGCTTCCAGGCGACGCTCCATCTCAGCCCGGGCGGCATCCAGGTCTGCCGGAGACCAGGTTTCAGCCGTTACCACGCTTTCGCTGACGTTACCCGGCATTTCCCGGGCTTCCGGGTGAACGCCCCGCATCTGGTAAGCCACCAGGTTGGAGGCATGCAGGTGGTAGTTGGCGTGCATTTCGTTATCGATTCTCGCCGCCAGGGCTTTCGGGTTGTCTGGTGCATCGGCAATCGGCGCGCCGAAATGGACATGCACATGGCCCTTGTAACCGGTCAGCCCCTTGATAATCTGCTCTGAGTCTTCCCCTTCGGTTTTCTGATAACCGCCGGTGCGGGCCTTCACTTCAAGTTCTTTAGCCTTGTCGGCATCGCACGGGTCGTACTCGTAGGCAATGGAGACCGGCACAATGTGCAGGCGGTTCATGGCCTCGCCAAAATCCAGGCCGGATTTCTTACGGCTCATATAAAACATCTTGATAATGGCCGGGTCTGTGGCATCAATGCCGTCCTTTGCCCGCCCTTCGCGCTGGGCAATCCAGATGCTGTGGTTGGTGTCGATGCTGTGGTTAATAAACCCGGACAGGGTCAGGTAGGCATCGCGCATTTCCCGGGGACTGGTTATGTTGCGGCGCACCACAAAACTCTTGTTAAGGCGCATCATTTCAGCAAACACCCGGTTCTGGAGCAGGTTGTCGCCAATGGCAATACGGGTGGTCAGGAAGCCGTTCTGGAACAGCAGGTGGTTGACCACCATCGGGTCAAACACAATGTCCCGATGATTCGAGATAAACAAATGCGCGTTGGTCTTGGTCAGATTTTCCAGGCCGCTGTGAGTTACTCTGGACGTGGTGTTTTCGACCAACTCGCCCACGTACTTTGACAACTCCGCTTGCAGATCATCCACCCGGTGAAAGTGGCCGAAATTACGTAGCAGCCAGCGGCGGACAAACATCCGTAATACCCCTGGTGCCCACTTTGCCGCCACGGGAGCCTTGAACCGGCCCACCATATCGAGGAACTCCCGGTCGTTGACCAGGCGTTTGATGGCCGGCGCTGTTTCTACATCCGAATAGGGACGGATTGCGTCAAATTCCTGCATGCGAGCTCTGTTTTGGTTCCAAGCAATTGAACAAGGTGGTTTAAACGGCCGGTATTCTATCCTGTCTCTGAATTCATTTCCTCCACCGAAATGGCACCATTGACCAATCCCCGTAAAGGATCTGGTATCATCCCGGGCCTGAACATTCCCCGCCCACAGGCAACGACCAGCATGTACCCGGACCAGGATTTTGACCAACTGACCCGCGAGCCTCCTTCAGCCACCGGCCGGAGCCCCGCGCAGGTTCTGCACGAAGTATTCGGCTACGAGAGCTTCCGCCCGCTGCAGGGCGATATTGTGCAGGAAGTCGTGGCGGGTGGTGATGCCCTGGTGCTGATGCCAACCGGCGGCGGAAAATCCTTGTGTTATCAGGTGCCGGCATTGGTTCGCCCGGGTACCGCGGTGGTGATCTCCCCGCTGATTGCCCTGATGCAGGACCAGGTCAGTGCATTGAAACAGCTTGGCGTGAAAGCGGCATTCCTGAATTCCACCATGGATCTCGAGCAGGCCCGGGCTACCGAATATGCCTTGATGACCGGCGAGCTGGATCTTCTGTACTGCGCGCCAGAGCGCCTGATTCAGCCCCGCACTATTGAACTGCTCCATCACGCGTCATTGTCCCTGTTTGCCATCGACGAAGCCCACTGTGTGTCCCAGTGGGGCCACGATTTCCGGTCGGATTATCTGCAGCTGAGCATGCTGGCGGAGGAGTTCCCGGGTATACCGCGAATTGCACTCACCGCAACCGCCGATGAACGCACCCGCAAGGAGATTGCCGAGCGCCTGTCGCTGACCCACGCGCGCCACTTTGTCAGTGGGTTTGATCGCCCGAACATCCAATATCGCATCACTCCAAAAACTAATGCCAACAAGCAGTTATTAGACTTTATTAAGGCGGAGCATGAGGGCGATTGCGGCATTGTTTACTGCATGTCCCGCAACAAGGTGGACGCAACCGCCCGCATGCTGGCCGATAAGGGATACCTGGCACTGCCCTACCACGCCGGCCTGACGGCTGAGGAGCGGTCCGGAAACCAGGAGCGCTTTCTGCGGGAAGACGGCGTAATTATTGTCGCCACCATCGCCTTCGGCATGGGCATCGACAAACCGGACGTGCGCTTTGTGGCTCATCTGGACCTTCCTAAAAGCCTTGAAGCCTACTACCAGGAAACCGGCCGGGCTGGCCGCGACGGCAAACCGTCTACTGCCTGGATGGTTTACGGCCTGCAGGATGTGATCAAGCTGCGCCAGATGCTCGAAGCCTCTCAGGGTAACGACCAATTTAAACGGGTAGAACGGCAAAAGCTGGATGCCATGCTGGGCCTGTGTGAAGTCACCCAGTGCCGGCGACAGGTTCTGCTGCGCTACTTTGGTGACACGCTTGAGCAGCCCTGCGGCAACTGCGACACCTGCCTGAACCCACCGGAAACCTGGGACGGCACGGTTGCCGTGCAAAAAGCCCTGTCTTGCGTGTACCGCACCGGCCAGCGTTTCGGCGTAATCTACCTGATTGATGTCCTTCGGGGCTCCGGGAATGAACGCATCCTGCAGGCGGGCCACGACAAGGTGTCCACCTATGGTATTGGCGCTGACCTGAGTGCCAGCGAGTGGAAATCGGTGTTCCGGCAACTGGTCGCTAACGGCTATCTGCGGGCAGACCCCGAAGGCTATGGCGCTTTACAACTGACCGAGCGCTGCCGCGCCCTGCTGAAGGGCGAGGAAACCGTCTGGTTGCGAAAAGATCCAGCACCGAAAAAGGGCGTCTCAGGACGCAGTGGATCCGGCCGCAAAAGTTTTGCTGCCGACCAGGTCGTCGACCAGGCCGCGTGGGACCACCTTCGTGCCTGCCGCAAGGGGCTGGCCGACCAGCAGGGCGTTCCTCCCTATGTGATCTTCCATGACACCACCCTGTTTGAAATGATGGAGCGCCGGCCCCGCACCATCGACGAACTCGCGGAAGTCAGCGGCGTCGGCGCGGCCAAGCTGGAGAAATACGGCGAGACCTTCCTTAAGGCCATCGCCGAACTGGAGAGCCTCTAGGCGGATTTCTCCGCCTTGAAGCCCTTCTTCCGCACCCGGTAATGGCCAATCGACGTTGCCACATGGTTGCCGTCCTGATCGGTCAGCACGCCCTCCAGTGTGAATTTTGCGCGGCCCGTGGCGTCAGCATCGGCTCGAATGGCGCCCACCTGTTCCTCGCTCAGGGAAAATTCCACCGTGACATCCGAGTTGGCGGGCTGTAGGAATTGCAGGGTCATTTCCTTAAGAATAGGCGTGTACGATGGCCCCAGGTCGAACAAGGTCAACACGCCTCCGGGAATCTCGGCCACCAGAAAATAGGCGCCAGCGTACAGACTGCCAAAGTGGTTCTTATTCCCCTTCAGCTTGATCCTTGCTCGCACATAACCCGGCCGCACTTCCTCTACCGAAAATCCATTGCGGGGAGCGAAGGGAATGGACAGCCCGATGATCCGGTTGACCGCAGCATAGCCTCCGGTTTTCTTCAGCCACGCCAAAGGCTGTGCCAGCGTAGCCTTGGGGTCAGTTGACGCTACCCACTGGCCGGTTGCCCCGATAATGTTGTCTATCAATGCCATATTTTTTGGTGTCCTGGTTCGTATTCCCGTGAATAGTCGTTGCAAAACCCGATACAAAGCAACAACAATGAATATGTGAACAATAGAACGACATTCTAAGCCCATTGAGAAGGAAAGCCGATTTGGGTTCACCTTGCCTGTTCCGCGCCATTTCGTTCGCAGCCTGCCTGCTCGCAAGCCTTTTTGCAGCATCCAATGTCCTCGCCGAAGCCGCAGACAACCATCGGGAACTCAGGCTCTGGTATCGCAACTATGACAACCCCGCCATTCGTAACCTGGTTCAGCTCGCCCTCGATAAAACGCCGGAATACGGCACCTATGAGCTGTTCCGCAGTGAGGAAGTCAGCCAGGGCCGGGCACTGCTTGAACTAAGCAGCGGCCACAGCCGGATTCTGGACATTGCCAACGTGGCAACCACCGCAGAAAGGGAAGAAAGCCTTAACCCGATTCCTGTGCCGGTAGACGGCGGCCTGCTGGGCTTCCGGGTATGCCTGGTGTTGCCAGAGAACCTGCCTCTGTTCAAAGGTGTCTCCAGTCTTGCAGACCTTCGTAATCGCAATATCAGTATTGGCCAGGGCACACACTGGCCGGATACACCCATTCTGGAAGCCAATGGCCTGAAGGTAATCACCAACCCCCGCTACGAAGTTCTCTTTGGCATGCTCCGGAACAAGCGTTTCGACTGTTTCTCCCGGGGCATTAGCGAAGTGTTGTTCGACCTTGAACACAACCGTGCCAGCGATCTGGCCATCGAACCAGACATTCTCCTTGCCTACCCATTACCCTCCTACCTGTTTGCGGCAAAGAACGACCAGGACACCGCCCACCGCCTGCAGCTGGGCATCGAAAGGGCAATCAACGACGGCAGTTTCGGCAAATACCTGAAGGATCATTTCGGGCGGGCCATCAAGGAACTAGGGCTTAAAGCACGCACCATCATCACACTGCGCAACCCGTACCTCAGCGAGGAATCCGACCAGGTTGGCAGGAACACCCTTGAAGAACTGAGCCGGCGGATCGAATATCTAAGTCAGTAGTCGCGGGCGCAGTCTTTCCGTACCTCTGTTAAACTGGGCGCCATCACGACCTGTGCATCAGCTCTTTCAAGCGGAGAATCACTGAATGGCCCATGAAGAACTGCACCTTAACCTGCGCAACCTCACCCTTGAGGACTACCCACAGCTCCAGGAGCTGATGAACGATGTTTACGATGACATCGGCGGTGCATGGCCAAAAGAAACCATCAAAGCCCTGGTGGAACAGTTTCCGGACGGCCAGATCTGTATTGAAGAAAGTGGCCACCTGGTTGCAGTGGCACTCACCGTATGCGTGAAATACGAGCGCTTCAGTAACCCACACGCCTACGACGATCTGATCCTGCGTAACGAAAAGATCTGGCACAATCCCAATGGCGATTCCCTGTACGGGCTGGATGTCTTCATTCACCACGAATACCGGGGCTACCGACTGGGCCGGCGGTTATATGAAGCCCGCAAGGAGTTGTGCCGCTCTATGAATCTGCGGGCCATCCTGGCGGGCGGGCGCATTCCCAACTACTTCAAATATTCGGAACAATACACCCCGGAAGAATACATCCACCGGGTAGACCGCAAGGAAATCTACGATCCGATTCTGAGTTTCCAGCTGTCCAACGACTTCCAGGTTACCCGGCTGATGCACAAATACCTGCCGGAAGACGAGAAATCCCTGGGCTATGCCACGCTGCTGGAATGGCGGAATATTCTCTATACCCCGCCCTCCTCGGTACTCAATGTGAAGAAAACCCAGGTGCGCATGGGTGCGGTGCAATGGCAGATGCGGGAATTTACCTCTGTCGAGGAAGTGCTCAAGCAGGTTGAGTACTTTGTGGATGCCTTGTCGGATTACAAAAGTGACTTCGCCCTGTTCCCGGAGTTCTTCAACGCGCCGTTGATGGGCCTGACCGATCAGATGGACCAGACCCGGGCCATTCGTTTCCTGGCCGGCTTTACCGAACAGTTCCGCAACGAAATGTCGGAAATGGCTGTCAGCTACAACATCAACATCATCACCGGCTCCATGCCGCTGATCGAGAACGACCGCGTGTACAACGTATCTTACCTGTGCCACCGGGACGGGCGGGTAGACGAACAGCGAAAGATTCACATTACCCCCCACGAGCGTCGCGACTGGGTGATTGAAGGCGGCAATGAATTCAAAGTATTTGATACCGATGCCGGGCGGGTTGGCATTCTGATCTGCTACGACATCGAGTTTCCCGAACTGGGGCGAATTGCAGCCAGCCAGGAGGTGGATATCATCTGTGTGCCCTTCTGGACAGACACCAAGAACGGCTACCTTCGGGTTCGCCATTGCGCCCAGGCCCGGGCCATTGAGAACGAATGCTATGTAGTGATTACCGGCAGCGTAGGCAACCTGCCCAAGGTGGAAAACCTGGACGTTCAGTATGCCCAGTCTTCGGTATTTTCTCCTTCAGATTTCGCCTTCCCCCACGATGCGGTGATGGCGGAAACTACGCCCAACACCGAGATGATCATGTTCTCGGACATGGATCTGGAAAAGCTGAAACTGGTGCGCAACGAAGGCTCTGTCACCAATCTTAAAGATCGCCGTGTTGATATGTATGAGATAAAAACCCGCTGATTGTTCAGGGGCTGGCCCATATTCACTGGTGCAGCCCTTGAAACATTCCATGAAAGGGTTACGGTAGACGACTGACGGCGTTGCCATAATTGGGTTCGCCGTCTATTGTTTGAGCTGAGTCCAGAATGTTTACGTGCTGAAACACAGAGATAATGATTAATGAATGACCCACTTCCGGATCTGGTTGCCCGCTTCCGTATTCGCCAGGGACTGTTTCGTAAAGAAACCGTTCAAGCGCGCGTTTACGAGCTGGATAGCTATGGCTGTGTGATGAAAACCGACAAGGTTTTCGAGCCGGGCGATACGCTGGTGCTGGAGTTGGTAATGGATATGCCGTTTGAAGAAATTCGGGCCGAAGGTCTGTCCGGGCTGATAACCGAGAAGAGAAAGCACTGTAGCAATTTCTTTTACTCCATTGATTTTTCTCACACTAACTCGAAAGACTCATCCCCGTTGTCAGAAAAGCTCCGGCGCATCCACGCAGTACTTCTGAAAAAACAAAGCCTCAAATCCCGCCGCGGCCCTGGTCCCCTAACGGACACGAGGCAAATGGCCTGATACCAGCTGTACCTACCAAGCATCCGTCTGCAAGGAGACGTCCCATGGCAAAGAAAGCCAAGCCGAGCGTAGATAAGATCGTTAAAAAGGTGAACAAGGAGTTCGAGAAGACCTCTGCACAGATTGAGGGGCTGATAACCGATGCCCTGAACCAGTTCGACCACCTTCAGCATCAGGTTCAGGACCCGGTGCGTAAACTTCTTAAAGACATGGATGAGTTACGTGAGCGGGAGATGAAGCGCTTCAACGAAGAGTTCGAGCGCCGGATGAATGAGTTTCATGAACTGCAGACAGCCCTGCTCGAACGTATCGGCATAGCCTCAAAGGAAGTACGCAAAGCCGCCGATGAAACCGCCGGCAAAGCCAGGGCCGCGGCGAAGTCCGCGGCCGCCAGTAAGCCTTCCGCCAAAAAGGCGCCTGCAAAGAAAGCAACCGCCAAAAAGCCTGCTGCACCCAAGGCTCCGAAGGCAGCCAAGCCGGTGGACAAGTCCGACCTCACCCGCGTTAAGGGCATTGGCCCGGCAACGGCAAAAAAGATGAAAGACGCGGGCATTACTTCCATCGAGCAGATTGCCAGCCCTAGTGCCGAAGACAAGCAAAAGCTGGAGGCCTTCAAGGGTATCAAAGGCTACAGTGAGCTGACAGCTGAAGCGAAGAAAGCCCTTTAATCTCGCTCGCCGAGCACCCGCGCCAGAGCCTCATCCAGGCTCTGGCGTTCTTTTTCAGGGGTGAAGCTTTCGGCAAGCGCAGACACCGCCCCTGTGAGTACTGCCAGGTATTCCGCTTCCTGTTCGGCCTTGTACATCAACGCAGCCAGCGCCTCGTCATCTCCCACCGGGAAATAGCCGGGGTAGCCCTCGCCCAACAGCCCCTTATTGCCCGGAATATCTGACGCCAGAATTGGTAACCCCGCCCTGCAGGCCTCAGACACCACATTCGCGCCACCCTCCATGACCGAGCTGATCACCATCAGGCTGCTGACCGCCATCAGGTTTTCCAGGCCGGGTTTATCCAGCTCTCCCAGCCAGCGAAATCTTGGGTTATCCCGGCTCTCTGTCAGGGCTTTTTCACGCCATTCGCCGGTGTGGGGGCGCCCCGCACACAAAACGATGGTCCGCGAATCCTCCGGCAATTGCCTTGCTGCCACAGCCGCCCGCAGGGAGTCTTTCTCGTCTCGAAGGTGGCCGATCACACAGATGTTGAATTGATCGGGCTCCGCCCGGGAACCGCCCCGAACGGCAGGTTCCGCTGCCGATTGGCGCAGCGTCATCAACTTGCCGTGGAACTGCTCGGGTATGTCTGCTGCCACCAGGTCATGCAGGCCGATCAACAGATCTGCGGCCTCCATAGAGGCCAGGGTTACTACCCCAAATTCATGCTGGTGGTGGTAGATGTCCGTTCCGGTGAGCACTACAATCAGGGGCTTGTCCGGGTGCTGCTCCCGCCAGGCCATCACTGCGTCGGCACTGCGCCATGCGTGCAGGGCTATCATCAAATCACCAGCCTGTTCCTGATAGCGGGTGAGCACGTCAACCCGATGGCCGGATTGCTCAAGCAACTGCTGCCAGCGCAGAGCGGTTGCCCGATTGCCGGCCTTGGAATCCGGGCCGGCCGGAGTGATGATCAGAATATGCATAAAGGCTACCGGGACAATTTTCCGAAAGTCTGCACGGGACAGTGCTCCGGGTAAAGCCTTGCTTCGTATACCGGTTCAGTGTTTGGGCAAATGACGGTATCCTGAAACCACCAATGGTGCCCGCCAGGTTTCCAAAGCATCCCAATATAAAGGAATGAACCAACATGGTTATCAATCATCTTCGAAAGTGGCTGGTTTCCGGCCTTATATCAATATCCGCAGTTACCGCTGCCCAGGCAGAAACCTTCGTGTTCACCGCCATTCCGGACGAAGATGAAACCCGGCTGGTTGAGCGATTCCGGGGTGTTGCCGATTACCTCTCCGAGCAACTGGATGTAGAAGTTCGCTATATCCCGGTAAAATCCTATGCAGCTGCTGTGTCTGCTTTTCGCAACAACCAGGTTCAACTGGCCTGGTTTGGCGGACTGTCCGGCGTTCAGGCACGGCGTCTGGTACCTGGCTCTGAAGCTATCGCCCAGGGCGTTGAAGACGAAGCCTTCGTAACCTACTTTGTCGCCAACACCAGCACCGGTATCGAACCGGCAGACAGCCTGGCTGAGCTGGAAGACAGCCTGCGTGGCAAAACCTTTACCTTCGGCTCCAAGGGCTCCACCTCCGGCCGCCTGATGCCCGAGTTCCACATTCGCGATACCTTTGGGGAAGCTCCGGAGTCTGTTTTCTCCCGTGTTGGCTTTAGCGACAACCACACCCGAACCCTGCGCCTGGTTGAGGCCGGCACCTATGAAGTGGGCGCCCTCAACTTTCAGGTATGGGAGAAGGAGCTGGCCGATGGCAATGTCGATACCGATGCCGTTCAGGT
>Ga0209075_1002938_pt1 | contig 14590 bp, 10 predicted proteins | sample Stecom2011_FD_187523 | JGI IMG/M metagenome (GOLD analysis project Ga0209075, IMG submission 187523) | Agricultural soil microbial communities from Utah to study Nitrogen management - Steer compost 2011 (SPAdes) (version 2) | ecosystem: Environmental > Terrestrial > Soil > Agricultural land... | reverse complement strand
TTCCTTTCTTCCCGATGAGTTCTTCAATAGGATAGGTCTTGTATTGCAAGTAATACTCCGCTAATGAATCCATACCATGACGACTGTCTGGAGAAAGTAAATAATGCGCAATCATAGTGTCAAAACGAGGTCCACGCAATTTAATTCCGTAACGGTTAATGACTTGTTCGTCATATTTTATATTGTGGGCTACTTTTTCAATTTTTTCAGAGGTAAAGAAAGGAGCAAAGATTTCTAACAATGCTTTGGCCTCTTCAAAATCCTCAGGGAAAGGAACGTAATACGCTTCTTTTGCCTTAAAAGAGAAAGCAATCCCCACTAAATCGGCATTTCTTGCTTCTAAACTGTTGGTTTCAGTATCAAAACACACCGATTTTTGTTTTAAAAGCAATGCGATAAGGTCTTTTTGTGCTTTTTCTGATGCCACGAAATGGTAAGCTGCTTTTTCAGTTTGTAATGATTTTAGATCACTCACTTCCATTGCTTCTTGATTTTCTGGAGCTGTTGTAGTCCCAAATAAATCCAATTGTCCATTTGTATTTGGACCAGCAGAACTAGTAATTACGATTTCTTCATCCAAAACCCGTTTAGCAATGTTTCTAAACTCTAATTCCGTAAATATTTCGCGTATTTTATCTTCGTCTGGTGGACAAATTTTCAAATCTTCAGGATCAAAAGGAACATCAAGGTCTGTAATAATTGTTGCCAAGCTTTTCGACATCAAGCCTTGCTCTTTGAAATTGATAACGTTTTCTTTTTGCTTTCCTTTTAGTTTATCTACATTTTCGAAAAGACCTTCCATGGAGCCATATTCTTGAATGAGTTTTTTGGCTGTTTTCTCACCAATTCCAGGGATTCCAGGGATGTTATCTGAAGCATCACCCCAAAGTCCAAGAATGTCAATCACCTGCGATGGATGTTCAACCTCAAATTTTGCTAATATTTCTGGAATACCCCAAACTTCCGCAGGTTTTTTACCACGACCGGGTTTGTACATAAATGATTTTTCAGTCACCAATTGACCAAAATCTTTATCGGGGGTCATCATATAAGTTGTGAATCCTTTTTTCTCTGCAATTTTAGCCAATGTTCCAATCACATCATCCGCTTCGTATCCATCTTTCATTAGGATAGGGATTTTAAAGGCTTCGATAATCCGTTTAATCGGCTCAATCATGCTGCGGATATCCTCCGGCATTTTTTCACGTTGCGCTTTGTATTCTGCGAATTCATCAATTCTTGCTGTTGCTCCTCCAGGAGGATCAAATACCACCGCGATATGTGTTGGCTCTTCCTTTTTGATGACATCCAATAAGGCATTCGTAAATCCAAAAGCAGCAGAAGTGTTTTCTCCTCTAGAGTTTATTCTTGGACTTTTGAAAAACGCAAAATACGCTCTGTAAATCAAGGCATAGGCGTCTAATAGAAAAAGTTTTTTATCGGCTTTTGGAGTCAACATAAGGTACAATTTTGAATTGGATTCAAAGATAATGTTTTTAATGGTTAATGATAATTGTTAATGGTCAATGGTTATCCGATAGGGATCGGATTGTTAACGATGCAGTTGATATTGGATGATAGATAATTTTTTGTTGGCTACCTATTCCGTCTGCGTCCTTTAGTTTGCTCGCTATTTTTGGCAGACAAGTTCTTTTTTGTGTGCTTCACAAGGTCGCAAGCACAAAAGAATAGGTCTGCAAGCAAAAAAAGCCACACAAAGCTACCGGAACTCCGCCGGGGCAGGGGAATCAATTACGAATGTGGGAATTACGAATGGATTCAATTACGAATTACGAATTTTAAAAAAAAACACGAAATCATTTTCCGTAAAAGCTTTAATTATTGATTCTTTTGAAGTAACTTAATAGAACAATTACGAATGAATTGAGAAGTTTCACCATTCGTAATTTGTAATTCCCCAATTCGTAATTAATTTTTGTCTTTAAATTTCTCATACATAGATCCAAAATGTGATTCCATAAATAGATCCAAGGGAATTTCTTCTTGTTTAATAAAGCCTTTGTTTTTCAATTTCCCTTCAGAAACTAAGTCTAAAACCGCTGAAATACTGCAAGCGGTGGTCCAACTTATGGCGCGCCAATCTTTACCGTCTAAGATGACGTTTCTATAAGATTCACTGAATTCTTTTCTTCTCAATTGTCCATCAATTTTTCCTTCCACAGCGGCATAAACGAGAATGATATCGTCATCCACCAAAGGTAAAGCGTTGGTTAAAATCTCTTTGGCCAGTTCTCGGTTGTTTTTCAGTTGTAGATCGTAAAGTAATAGCTTCATTCCATCTCTGTGTCCTGGATACCTCATCGTTTTGTAATTTAAGGTATCCACCTTGCCATCTAATGTTTCACACATTGTTCCTAAGCCACCAGAAGTTGAAAAAGCTTCGTATTGTCGGCCGTTGATGTTAATTGATTCTAGATCGTCTAGAGAACTCACCATTTTACGTTCACCATTGTGAATTACTTCGGCATCATTGAGGTATTCGTTGATTACTCCATCGGCACTCCATGTAAAACTATAACCCAATTGACCCATTGGATGAAGGGGTAATGCTCCAACGCGCAGTTTTACAGACCGAATTTCAGAAAACTGAGAATACAATCCAGCACCTAGAATTCCAATAAATCCCGGAGCTAATCCACACTGTGGAGCCATAACAGCTTTACTGTCTTTTGCCATTTCTCGAATAGCATTTAGTGTAGGCACATCTTCCGTTAGGTCGAAATAATGCACACCCATATCAGCAGCTATTTGGGCTATTTTGATGTTTAAAAAATAAGGTAAACAAGAAACTATAGCTTGTTTATCCTTTAAAAATTCACGAATGGTTTTGTCTTTGGAAACGTCTCCTAATTTTATTTCAAAAGGAAATTTGTCATCAGGTGCATACTGATCCATTCCTTCAACTTTATATTTTGAACTTAACAAGGAGGCAACAAGGCTACCTACCTTTCCTAAACCTAAAACACCTATTTTCTTAATCATAATTATTACTTGTTAGGAATCCAAAAGGATTATTTCTTTAGTTTATTTTTAATCAATCGGAATGGAAAGTACAAGTAATAAATGAGAATAGAAAGTGATTTTACTTAGAATTTTTATAAACTATTGATCTGTAAACTGTCTCCGGATGTGCTTATCGTTCTTATTAATTCCAAGTTACTTATTTCGATAGCATAGGGGTCGTATTTTAGTGCAAGATTGAGATCTTCTTTAATCAAAACACCCCAGAACTTTATTTTTAAACCTTTGCCTTGCGCCTTATTTATCTGCTCTGTATTAATTGTTTTATCGTATATATTTATAGATAATCCATCTGCTTTGTTTTCAAGGGCAAAATTTATTTTTTCGTCCATTTGACTATCAATTAAATAATAACATTGAATTGTTTTATCAAGCTCTTTTAACCTATCAAATACACCGATGTAAACTGTTTCTGCAATGATTTGTTCTTTTGCATCATGTTTTTTTGCCAAAGCATATAGCGCATCTGCTAATTCATACTGGTAAGTTCTATCTACATTCCTTCCCTCAACACAAGAAGGGTGAAAGTATCCCTTAATATCTATAGAGATTATTTTATCTTTGTTTTTCACAATCTCCGAAAATACTTCTTCCAATTTATACAGTCGTTCTTCTATCCCTTTCCTGCAAATACGAAGTTTTTCAATTATACTATCTGGGGTATTAATTAAGCATAAATATTCTTTAGACTCAAGAAGTGCTTTTGAAGCATCATCTAAATTTGCAAACAAATCATCATGGTAAACCCAAAGCGTTTTTGAACTACTCATTTGTATATCTACCTCTACACCATCAATATATTTTAGAACCTCACGAATAGCAGGCATAGTGTTTTCTATAAAACCATCATTTACTCCTACACCAGTAGCTCTGTGACCTATAATCAGTGGTCTTCCTCGCTCCTCAACTTTTATATTATCATCACAACTCGTCATTGTTGTCATTGACAATAATAATATAAAGAGGAAAGTAATTTTATTTTTCATGAATTGTGTTTATGCTAAAGCAATGCAGTTATAGGAGGTTTAATGTTATGCTAAACTTTCCTCACACTGTTTTTCAAAATCTCTCCAAATCTATATACATCCTCATAAGAATTATAAAGCGGAACAGGAGCAATACGAATTACATTCGGCTCACGCCAATCTGCTACGACACCTTCTTTGGCCATGGCATCGAATAATGATTTCCCTTGTCCGTGGGCTAAAATACTGAGTTGAGATCCACGTTCTGAGGGATTACTGGGTGTAATAATTTCAAAATTTGCATTTTCAGACACCTTTGAAACCTCATGGATGACAAACGCTAAATATGCAGTTAAGTCATCACGTTTTTTACTGATGGCTGTCATTCCAACTTCATTGAAAATATCCAACGAGGCTAAGTGTGCAGCCATTCCTAAAATCGGAGCATTGCTTAACTGCCAAGATTCCGCACTTTGGATAGGTTGGAAAGTACTTCCCATTTTAAAACGTGTTTCTTTATTGTGTCCCCACCAACCTGCAAATCGAGGTAAATCATCGTTGGTAACATGTTTTTCATGTACGAATAAGCCAGCTACTCCACCAGGACTTGAGTTCAAGTATTTATAGCTGCACCACGCTGCGAAATCTACGTTCCAATCGTGGAGTGAAAGTTCAACATTCCCTGCGGCATGCGCTAAATCAAAGCCTACTTTTGCACCCACTTTATGTCCAGCTTCGGTAATTGCTTTCATGTCAAAAAGCTGACCTGTGTAGTAATTCATTCCACCAATCATAACCATTGCTAATTCATCACCTAGCTCCTCAATTTTAGTGATGATGTCTTCATGACGTAAAAGGTGTTCACCTTCACGTGGAAAGACTTCAACGATTGTTTCATCTATACCATATCCATGAAACTTTACTTGTGATTGTAAAGCATACTGATCCGATGGAAAAGCTTTTCCTTCACATAAAATTTTGATGCGTTTTCCTTCAGGCTTGTAGAAAGAAACCATCAATAAATGCAAGTTTGTTGTTAAAGAATGTGTGATTACGACTTCTTTATTGGTTGCCCCAACAATTTTAGCTGCTTTTTCTGTGAGGTTTTCATGGTAAGAAAACCACGGGTTCTTCGCGTCAAAATGACCTTCAACTCCCCATTTTGCCCAATCATTTAGTTCCTGTTGAATATACTGCATTGTTCGTTTTGGCTGTAATCCTAAAGAGTTTCCTGTAAAATAAACTACAGGTTTTTCATGAAAATCAGGAATAAAAAATTCATCACGCCATTTTCTCAATGGATCGTTTTGATCTTTTTCTTGTGCGAATGCAAGGGTGTTTTGATATTTTGACATCATTTGAAGAGTTTAATTTCTAGTTTCCGAAAATATAAAATTAATCAGTAGGGGTCTATAAAAAATGAGAAAAGATTGAGTCGTATTTGTCAAGAAAAGATAGACATAAATACAGTTGTAAAAACCTATAATTGTATTTATGTATCAAAAAATGATAGATAAGTACAAATAGCATTATTGAGTCAAATACCGTTCTCAAAGAAATACTCTTCGCAAAACATTTGATTTTTTAAGTGAAAGTACTTTTTTGGAAAACAAGCACTCAAGCCAATATTATTCATTAGGAAAGCTCACAAATCTGCTAAGGATTCCTTAAGTTTGTAAAAAATCAAAATTGTTCTATATGAAACGTTCAAATTCTGAGAAATTATATGAAAAAGCATTGAATTACTTTCCTGGGGGAGTAAATTCACCGGTACGTGCTTTTAAAGCAGTCGAAGGTGCGCCACTTTTTATAAAAAGAGGGAAAGGGCCCTACATTTGGGATGAGGATGACAATCAGTTTATTGACTTCTGTTGTAGTTTTGGTCCACATATTTTGGGACATAATTACCCAGATGTTCACCAAAACATAGTAGATAATTTAGCGAATGGAACCAGTTTTGGAGCGCCAACAAAATTAGAAAGTGATTTAGCAGAGATTATCATTTCTCGCAATCCATATATAGATAAAATTCGATTTGTAAGCTCTGGAACAGAAGCGGTAATGTCAGGAATTCGTTTGGCACGTGGATATACAGGGAAAAATAAAATCATAAAATTTGAAGGTTGTTACCATGGACATGCTGATTCTTTATTGGTCAACGCAGGTTCTGGATTGGCAACTTTTGGTGAAAGTTCAAGTGCTGGTGTTCCAGAAAGTGTTGTGAAAGACACTATTGTAATTCCTTTAAATGACATCAATGCTTTAGAGACCGCCTTCAAAAAGTATAAAGACGAGTTGGCTTGTGTGATTATCGAGCCTATTCCAGCAAATAATGGACTTTTATTACAAGAAAAATCGTTCTTGTTAAAACTACGTGAGATCTGTACAGAAAACAATGTTTTGTTGTTTTTTGATGAGGTGATTTCTGGATTCCGTGTTGCATTTTCAGGTGCTGCGGAATATTATGATATTGCTCCAGACATCGTTTCTTACGGTAAAATTATTGGTGGTGGTTTACCAGTAGGAGCATACGGTGCTAAAAAACACATTATGCAAAGTGTTTCTCCTGATGGACCAGTATATCAAGCGGGAACCTTAAGTGGAAACCCAGTAGCGATGGCTGCAGGAATTGCACAACTTACAGTATGTAGTCAGCCTGGTTTTTACGAAGACCAAGAGGAAAGAACACAAACCTTTGTAAATAGTGTGAATGCACATGCCAAAGAAAAGGGATATGATTTTTCTTTGGTTACAATTGCCTCAATCTTCTGGATTGCATTTTCTGACAGTACAACAATCAGAAGCGCTTCACAAATTGATGCGGATATGACTCCATTTAAGAAATTACACAAGGCATTATTAGAGCGTAACGTTTATGTTGGACCAAGTGGATACGAAGTTGGATTTGTGTCTTATGTTCATACAAAAGAAATACTCGAAAATGCAGCGCAGCAGTTTAAGAATGCCTTAGATGAGGTTTTTGGGTAGAACTTCTTGACTTCGGCATCGTTCAGTCACCGAAGATCAGTCAGCTTAGTGTTTTCAGCTGTTTCGGTTTTTCGAAATTTGTAAAATATAATAAAAAAGGTGATAATGAAAGCAATGCTTTATTATCACCTTTTTTGTAGGGTTAAACTCCAATTTTTATTTAGCCATTAGCTCAAGGAGTTCTTTTAAACTATTGAGTTGCAGATCTGCTAAAATTAATTTGTCTGATACAGTATGTGTTCCGTCAGGAATTGCAACAACATGCATTTTAGCGGCTTTTCCAGCAATTACACCATTCAAAGAGTCTTCGATCACCAAACAATTTTCGGGTTGACTTCCGAGTATAATTGCAGACTGAATATAGACTTCTGGATGAGGTTTTCCATACTTAAAATGCTGAGCAGACAATGTTGAATGGAAAAAACGACCAATTCCTAACTTTTCTAAGCTGGTATCGATTAAAACTTGAAAAGAAGAACTCGCTAGTCCAATTTTGTAATTTTTTGATTGAAAAAAAGCAAGAATTTCTAATACACCGGGCATTGGTTCTCCATATTTTCTAATGCCATTAAGCATTTCTTCCATTATTTCATCGACCACTTGTTCTTTACTCTTGTTTTTCCAAGGATACTTTTCAAACCAATAATCAACGACTTCGTCTATGCGCAAACCAACAGTTTTTTCACCACCAACTTTCACAAAATCGATTCCGAGAGTATCAAAAACTTTAATTTCTGCGGCTTTCCATAAGGGTTCTGAGTTAATTAAAACGCCGTCCATATCAAAAATAACGGTATCAATATTTTTAAAATCTATCATTTTTTCAATCTATAAAGGTAATTATTAGAAAAGATGCTCGTTGGGTTTTCATCTGTGATGTAGATGTGTTTTTTGTCCACAGCAATTCCTTCTTTCTGCGACCAAGAGTCATGGAGGTATTCTTTTTGTTGTTTCCAGGTATCATTTTCCCAAGTATACATGTAAATTTTTGAGTAGGTGAGGATGTAGAGTTCTCCTTTAAAATATGCCGCATCTGTAATGCTTTCTTCTCGCCAATTTGTAGGCAAGAGGTTTAAGTCTTTCTGAATCTGCGCTTGGTATTCTCCAGGTTTTGTAGGAAGCGTGTAAACCTTAGAAACTCCATCAAAAGGGACAGTCCTATTTTTGGTAAATATCAACAACTTATCGTTTTTTACAATAAGTGCTTCGGCATCATAATACAATCCAGATTTATACGGAGGGAATAAGTATTGCTCTGGATAACTAAACAAGATTGTTTCAGCTGTAACGGTGTCTTTATCCAGTACATCTTTCAATTTCACTTTATATATCGCCAAATCTTTTCGCTTGTTTTCATTGTTCCCAATGTCTCCAATGTACAAATAAGTGAGCCCATCATAAGCCAAAGCTTCCCAGTCTACATTACTGGCACCTTTGATGAAGCAAGTATGTGTAATCTCCCCTTTTTTATTGAAAATATAGAGCTTGGGTTCATTTCCAGAATCATTTAAAGTTATAAAACTGGATTTATATTTTATTAAAGCTGAACTTTCTACCAACTTTGAAGGTAATGGTGTAATTTTGCTTTGTGAAAAACCAAAAAAGGTAATTAGTTGAAATAAGAATATGATCCAGAACTTATACATGAGTTTATTGTTTGAGATGACTTAAACATAGGTAAACTTAATAGAATACTGAATATGACTTTAGACTTTTTTATTATTAATAAGCATTAAAATGTGCGATTATTAATTTGTGAGTTTAGAATAAAACAAAATGCTAACAATTAATATCGGAAATAAAGTAGAGTTTCTTTATCTTTAAATTTAATTGAACCTTATAAACAATTATGATACAACCGGGTGCCAAAAACTGGATAGACAAATACTTCTCTTTAATTGGGGAAGGACTAATTGATTTAAAATCTTTGAATCAGCCACGTTATTTATCAAAAGCCTCCTTTCTGCATAATACTTTTTTTAATTCGGGAATTGTGTTTGGTTTTCCTAGTGCTTTCCTCTTTTTTAAAAATGAAGAGGTGTCTTCAAAATGGACAACAGATGAAAAAACTTCATTTTTATTATTTGAATGTTTACTGTTGGTTTATGTTTCTGAGAAAAAAGAGCTTTCAAAAGATGAGTTTGTAGCTTCATTATTGAGTTTCTATGAGCAATACAAGGATAAAAACTCAATCAATGTTTTTAAATTATTATTTAAAGAAACAGAACAAGTTAAGTTAGAAAGCATCTTAAAAAGAAGAGTACACATCAAGAAAACATTAAGCAATCAGTTGTGGGTGAGTTATTTGAATAACAGTTTGGTTTACCTAGATGTGCTTGCTTTTGGTTCTTTTTTAAGGAACGAAAAACACCTCCAAGAAAGTTACGACACCTTTGTTTTGGGTGCTTTGAATACAGTGGGTGCAATGTCTTTGGTTGATCATATAGTTGAAGATTCAGAAGAGCAAATCCTCTCAGTTTATTTAGCCTCATCAAATATGGATGATAACGCTAGAAAGGAGTTTAAGCAAAACTTAGAGGACGGTAATATATCAATTGATGATATTGTGATACCTCTAGATGCAGATGATTTGTATAAGTTTTACCTTATAGATATGGCTGTTTTAACTGTTCATTCAGATTTGTCTGCGATGAATGATGAAATTGCGACCCTGTATAAATTGTGTAAACATTTAGGAGTGAGTTATAATCAATTAAGGCAATCCATCATCCTCATCGAACGTTTTGTGATGGAAAACAATCATAAAATTACATTTCTTCAAGAGAAGTCTTCGTATGAACAGCTCTATGGAAATTTCTCAAAAAGATGGATTAAGATATTAGGACGAAACAAAGATAAATTCATTGACGAGCTTAAGGAAAGCAAGGAGTTGATCAGCCTGGTTAATAAATCTCTTCAACAAGAACTCTCTCAAGAAGAAAAAGAAAAAGTAAAGAGTCAGTTTAAAGACCTGGCTAAATCTCTTCCTGCCTTAGCTATTTTTATGCTCCCAGGTGGAATGATATTGTTGCCTTTGATTTTAAAAATAATTCCAGATTTAATTCCGACCGCATTTAAGAAGAACTAAAGCAATTAGATTTATGCAGGGTCTACAATTGGTTTAACGCTTTTTACAGATTTCGCCATAAACTCAGCGATTGGTTTTGGATGTCCGTCTTTATTTGTTTTGAATAAATAATTAACACCTTCGATTGTATGTTGCGCAACCACATGATAGGTAACATGTTCTACTCCCACATTGTCTTTTCCGCCTTTTCCTTTAACTTTTAGTTCAGCTTTGTAATAAGCAAAACTGTCTTCTTTTTCAAGAAATTCAATTGTATATACTTTTTGATCTTCAAGTTGTGCTAAGTGATCTTTAAAGGCATTATCAGTTCCCCAATCTTCAATTGTCATGTGGAAATTTTGTCCAACATGTAAATCCCATTGGTAATCATCCATTTCATGAATCATTTCAGGAGCAGTAGACGCACCAATATTTGCTGTTGCATCAGGGACATATATCAAAGCATTGATGTCAAAAGGTTTTAAACTATATGCCTCAAAGTTGTCTAGATCGATTAATTCTTCAGGATACTCCACTTTTAATCCATTATCTTCTGTTTGTTCACCACAAGCTGTAAACATTATTCCTAAAAAGAAAATTCCAAGTGTCAAGTATAATTTATTCATTGCGAGTGTTTTTGTTAAAGTGCTGCTTCGAAAATAGTAAAATAATGTTAATTCGAAGCTTAAATTTTAAACTTTGTTGAATATACAGTCCTACTAATAAACGATAGGAAGTAAGTTCACACTAAAAAGGAGAAATGAATTTCAAGACTATTATAAGTTTATTCAAAAGCCTACATTCAAATTATTGATCCATAATTAATCAATTTGACTAAGGTTTTTCTAGCTAAACCGCTCAATTGTATAGTCTAAACAGCGTAAAGCACGAAGTTCATTATTTCTATAGATTCACGGGTTTTAAAAGTGTTTGACCCTTTGCTTTACGCGGCTAAATTGTTAAATTTGTTATGAATTTTACAGTGAGTATCAAATTAAAGAGCGCTAAAGAAAATAATGAAAAAAGCAGCCAATAAAGCAGTTTACATTGCCACTACCGAGCCTAACAGTGGAAAATCAATTGTCTCTCTAGGTTTGATGCAATTGCTCTTGGGTAGAGCATCAAAAGTTGGTTATTTCAGACCGATTATTGACGACTTCAAAAAAGGGAAAATTGACAATCATATCAATACCGTGATTAGTTATTTCAATTTAGAATTGGAGTTTGAAGATGCTTATGCCTATACACGAAGCGAAGTCATCAAGAAAAAAAACGAGAATAAGGCCGATGAAATTATTAGTAAAATCATCGAAAAGTACAAAGCAATTGAAGAACGTTTTGATTTTGTTTTAGTTGAAGGAACTAGTTTTGCTGGTGAAGGTTCAATAGGCGAGTTTGACATCAATATTTTAATTGCTAAGAACCTTGGTGTGCCAGCTATAATTTTAGAAAGTGGTGTAGGTAAAACTTTACAAGAATTAGTGGGGAATCTACGCATGGCTTTTGATTCTTTTCGTGATAAAGGGGTTCAAGTTTTATCCGTTATTGCAAACAAAGTAGAGGAACAAAACATAAACATAATTGTTTCCGAATTAGAACAACATTTCCCATCGGAAGTCATTGTCAATGCTATTCCACTGAATCCAATTTTAGCCAATCCATCAATCAAAGAAATTGTGGATGTCTTGAATGCAGAAGTGCTCTTTGGAGAATCCTTTATAAATAATCAAGCAGGTTATTTTAGTGTTGGGGCAATGCAACTCCCTAATTATCTTAACCATTTAAAAGAAGATAGTTTAGTGATTACTCCTGGAGATAGAGCAGACCTTATTTTAGGCGCTTTGCAAGCAAATGTTTCTGAGAATTATCCATCTGTTTCAGGTATTGTTTTAACTGGTGGATTGGTTCCAGAACACTCTATTAATAGATTAATTGAAGGACTATCCGATATTGTTCCCATAATTGCAGTGAAAGGGGGAACATTTGCCGTGGTGAATGCCATTGGCGCCATAAAATCACAAATTTACGCTGAGAATACTCAAAAAATAAGCACTTCCATCAATGACTTTGAGAAATACGTGAAAGTTGATGATTTAATAGAGCGCTTGATTACATTCGAAACAATTGGAATTACTCCACGAATGTTTCAGTATAACCTATTAAAAAAGGCCAAATCCAATAAGAAACACATCGTTTTACCAGAAGGATTAGACGAACGAATTTTACGAGCGACTAAGGAATTAATTGATGCAGATGCCGTATCCATTACATTGCTCGGAGATAAAAAAGCAATTGAAGAAAAAATACTGGCACTTGATATTGGACTTGATCTAAACAAAGTAAAGGTCATCAATCCTGTTGAACACCTTCATTTTGATGATTATGCAGAAACACTTTATGAGCTTCGTAAACATAAAAACGTCAATCTTGTGATGGCCAAAGACTTGATGGAAGACGTTTCTTACTTTGGTTCAATGATGGTTTACAAAGGAGATGCAGACGGGATGGTTTCTGGTGCTATTCATACTACACAACACACGATTATTCCAGCACTTCAATTTATAAAAACCAAACCTGATGCATCAATTGTGTCTTCTGTGTTTTTTATGTGCTTAGAAGATCGCGTTTCTGTTTATGGTGATTGTGCAATTAACCCTAATCCAACCGCAGAGCAGTTAGCCGAAATAGCGATTTCTTCAGCAGCAACAAGTGAAGCCTTTGATATTGATCCTAAAATCGCAATGCTGTCTTATTCTTCAGGTACATCTGGAGTGGGAGCTGACGTGGAAAGGGTGAGAAAAGCTACTGAAATTGTTAAAAAGAAAAGACCTGATTTAAAAGTAGAAGGCCCTATTCAATATGACGCTGCAGTGGATGTTAAAGTGGGAAAATTGAAACTTCCAGATTCTGAAGTTGCAGGTCAGGCCAATGTCTTTATTTTCCCTGATCTAAATACGGGAAACAACACCTATAAAGCTGTTCAAAGAGAGACAAAAGCTTTAGCAATTGGACCAATTATTCAAGGCTTAAATAAACCGGTGAATGATTTAAGTAGGGGTTGTACAGTTGATGATATTTTTAACACCGTTGTTGTAACAGCTATTCAAGCACAAGACATTTAAAAAAAAGCGATGAAGATTTTAGTACTTAATTCAGGAAGCTCTTCTATAAAGTTTCAATTGATAGAAATGCCTTCCGAGATCTTGTTGTGCAGCGGTTTGATTGAGCGTATTGGTCATAAAGATGCTGTGATTAATTATAAAACAGATAAAGTTAATTTTCATCAGACCCAATCTATTGAAACTTATAATCAAGGACTTCGCCAAATGGTGGAGCTTTTACTCGACAGTGAAAAAGGAGTGATCCAAACCACCAATGAAATAGAAATCATCGGTCATCGTGTGGTGCATGGAGGAAATTCTTTTTCAAACACCACGCTCATCACTTCCGAGGTAAAAGATGAAATTGAGAAATATTGTCCTTTGGCACCTTTGCACAATCCTCCCAACTTAGAAGGGATTATTGTTGCAGAACAGCTTTTCCCTTTAGCAAAACAAATTGCTGTTTTTGATACTGCTTTTCATCAGAGTATTCCAGAAAAAGCTAAGAAATACGCTATTCCAAAGCAGTTTTTTGATGAAGAAGGAATTCAAGTCTATGGTTTTCATGGTATAAGCCACAAATATGTTTCTGAGAAAGCAATCGAATTCTTAGCGCTCAAAACCTCTAAAGTCATCACTATTCATTTAGGGAATGGTTGCAGTATGACAGCGGTTAAAGACGGTTTAAGTGTAGATCATAGTTTAGGTTTTACTCCAGCCAACGGACTAATTATGGGGACAAGAAGTGGCGACATAGATCATTCTATTATTTTCTACTTGGTCAATAATTTAGGATATGATTTGGATGAGGTCAACACCTTATTAACGAAACAAAGTGGAATGCTTGGACTAACGGGTCACAGCGATTTACGTGATATAATTGCTGAAGCAGAAAAAGGAAATAGGGATTGTATTTTAGCTTTAGAGATGAATGCTTATCGCATTAAAAAATATATAGGAGCATATATTGCGACAATGAATGGTTTGGATGCAATTGTTTTTACCGCTGGAATAGGAGAAAACTCAAGTTTGATTAGAAAAATGGTGTGTGAAGACATGGATTATTTAGGGATTGTTCTGGATGAATCTAAAAATCAACAGAAATCGAATGAAATAAGAGCGGTTAACACCTTATCTTCCAAAGTAAAAGTGCTCGTTATTCCAACCAACGAAGAAGTAGAAATTGCGAAGCAGGCGTATTTGTTGAGTTTTAATGGTTAATGTTTAATGGTTAATGTTTAACGCGATAGGGGTGGTTATAATGTCTAAAGTCTAATGTCTAATATCTAATGGGGTAGGTTTTTTTAATGTTTAATTGTTAACGCGATAGGGGTGTTATAATTGTTAACGAGGGCTTATGGATGATTGATAGTTTGTAAATTATTGAATATGAAAACAGTTTCTTTAGCTAAGATTATTTGGTTGTG
>Ga0209075_1002937_pt1 | contig 14594 bp, 11 predicted proteins | sample Stecom2011_FD_187523 | JGI IMG/M metagenome (GOLD analysis project Ga0209075, IMG submission 187523) | Agricultural soil microbial communities from Utah to study Nitrogen management - Steer compost 2011 (SPAdes) (version 2) | ecosystem: Environmental > Terrestrial > Soil > Agricultural land... | reverse complement strand
TAGACATAAAAGCATTATATAATACCGATGCTAACCCTTCAGTTTTATTGGATAACCCAACCATCAACCGAAAGATACCGGTGGAAGTATATGTAGGGCTTAAAGGTCAACTTGAACAGCCCGAGCTCAATTTTGACATAGAGTTTCCAAGGGTGAGCTCTACTTTAAAAAGTGAACTACAGTTTAAACTTCAAACGGAAGACCAACGTCAAAATCAAGCACTTTTCTTGTTGGCCTCAAACTCATTTGTAGATGACAATTACGGCGGAACAAATGCATTTGCTGGAACCGTAGCAGATAGAGTTTCTGGACTTGTAAATAGTCTTTTTGCAGATCAAGAAGGCAAGTTTAATGTAGGTTTAGATTATTCCGTTGGAAGTAATTCACCAGATCAAGAAACGGCAGATAGGTTTGGAATCACCTTGAGCACACAAATTAATGAGCGTATTCTAATAAATGGAAAAGTGGGTGTGCCTGTGGGAGGTGTTACAGAAACAGCCGTAGCAGGAGATATAGAAGTGCAATGGTTAATGAATGAAGATGGAAGTCTGCGTATGAAGTTTTTTAATCGACAAGCCGATCTACAGTTTATTGGTGAGGATCAAATTTTTGAACAAGGAGCTGGAATTTCCTATTCTGTAAATTTTAATACTTTCCAAGAGCTTATGCGAAAGCTGTTTAATAAAAAGGCTCAAAGAAAATTTGAAGACACGCCTATAGTCCCAGATGACAATACTTTTCCAGGAAATTGGAATTCAGAAGGAACAAGAGTAGAAGAGGATGGAGAGTAGTTGATTTACAAAAACTCTCCCTTCCACCTTTCTAACTAATATATTAGCAGCATGCCGATTGAGGAGAGCAGTTTTTTCCTTGCTTTTCAGCATATACAGTTATACTGAAAATTACAGTAGGTCTATTTCTATAATCTTCAATCTCGGTTTCAGTAAGATAGTCTTTTAAGATATCGTTAGGAACAATGATTTCCTTTTCCTTTTGAAGCGTAATGTTTTTGAATCCTACCTCTTTTATATAGCCTAAATATTCATCTTTATCTATGGCACTTGCCACACAACCTGCATACATTTCGGCAGCAGATTTTATCTTTTCTGGGAGTGCTCCCGTTAACACAATATCAGAGATGCTGAAGTGTCCATCAGATTTAAGTACTCGGTAGATTTCCTGAAAAACTGCTTTTTTATTTGGAACAAGGTTAAGAACACAGTTGCTTACAACAACGTCTGCTGTGCTGGAAGTGATAGGCATATTTTCTATGTCGCCTAATCTAAACTCTACATTGTTTAAACCAAGTTTTTCAGCATTTATCCTAGCTTTATCTATCATGGTTGGCGTAAAGTCAACTCCAATAACTTTTCCACTAGCGCCTGTTTCTGCTCTAGCTACAAAGCAGTCGTTTCCTGCGCCACTTCCCAAATCTATTACTGTGTCTCCTTCTTTAATTTTTGCAAATTGAGTAGGCAGGCCACAGCCAAGTCCTAAATCAGCATCGGCAGCATAGCCATCTAGAGTAGTATAGCTGTCTGCCATAATATTGTAAACTTCTTTAGAAACTGTTCCTGAACCACAGCATGAGGATTGATTGGTTTCCTTTTCTTGTAAAGCGATTTCGCTGTATTTCTGCTTTACCATTTCCTTAATTTGTTCTTCGCTATTCATTACTTTTATTTTTTTGTTAACAACAGATAATGCTATTTTTGAGTGTTTCTTTAACTTTATTGAAATATGAAGTTATTGCATCAATTCCTTTTTCATCAATGCAATAGCAAATAGTATTTCCTTCTACACTTCCTTTAATAAGTCCTGCATTTCTAAGTTCTTTTAAGTGTTGTGAAACTGTGGGTTGGGCTAGGGGTAGAACATCAACTATTTCCCCGCAAATACATTCCTTTACTTCTAGTAAGTGTTCAAGAATTGCCACCCTTGCTGGATGACCTAGCACTTTCATAAGTTTTGCTACTTCAATTTCTTCTTTGGAGTAAGTTTTCTTTTTCATATAGCATATCTGTATATTGCAATATTACAATATAGATTAAAGAGATTTTGCTTTGAAAAGTTAAAATTTATAATTTTTTACTTGCTATAATCTGTGACGCTCTTTCTGATGCTTCTTCAATAGTTGCAACACAGTTTTCTTTTGGGAGCACTGAATAAATATCGCCTTTTTCCAAATCGCTTAAGGCACGTTCATTCACTCCAGAAAGAATAACTGCTGTTTTTTGTTCTTCAAACTTTTTAATGACTTCCTTAAGTCTGTATATTCCAGTTGCATCTATAAAAAGCACGTGACGCATTCTTAAGATTAAGACTTTTGGATTTTCGCGCATTCTGCTCATTGTGTCCTGGAATGTTTGAGCTGCACCGAAAAACAAAGCACCATGAACTTCATACATTGTAACGTTGTCTGGTAAAACGTGAACTTCTTCCTCAAACAAATCATCTGAATCAAGATACTGTGTGGTGAATAAGTTTTGTGCTAACTCTACAGTTGTGGTATCACTCACTCGTTTCATAAGTACGAAACTTGAAAGTACGATTCCAATTTCAATAGCGATTACTAGGTCGAAAACTACAGTTAGAAAAAAGGTAACTAACAATATCATTACATCGGCTTTATTGCCTTTTAGTAAGGATCTAAACTGTCGCCATTCGCTCATGTGATATGCTACAACCATTAAGATTCCTGCTAAACAAGCCATGGGAATTAACTTTGCATAAGGGGCTAGAACCAACATTATTACTAATAATACTAAAGCATGTGTAATACCTGCTATTGGTGTTCTTCCTCCATTTTTAACGTTAGTGGCTGTTCTAGCAATTGCTCCAGTGGCGGGAATTCCTCCAAACATTGAGGAGGCACAATTCGCAATACCTTGGCCTACTAGTTCCATGTTTGATCTATGTCTGCCACCAATCATTCCATCACTCACAACGGCAGATAGGAGTGATTCAATTCCACCTAAAAGTGCAATAGCGAAAGCAGGTTGAATTAGTTTTTGAACCGTTGCGAAATCAATGTTTGGGAAAGATGGCATTGTGAGTTTGTTTGGTATTTCTCCAAACGAAGACTCAATAGTGCTAACAGGAATATCTAAGAAATAAACAGCCAATGTCGTGAGTAGAATAGCAACAATAGATCCGGGAATTTTCTTGCTGATTTTATGAAAGCTTAAAGCAAGAATAATAGTTCCGATAGCAATCCCTACAGACCACCAATTAATACTGTCAAAATTTAGGGCATAAAGCTTCCATTTTTCAATAAAATCTGCTGGAACAGTTTCAATATCAAGACCAAAGAAGTCTTTTATTTGTGAAGAAAATATGATTATAGCAATTCCACTTGTGAACCCAACTATTAATGGATGAGGGATAAACTTTAAGAGATTGCCAAGTCTTGCTAAACCCATTCCCACCATTATTATCCCTGCCATAAATGTGGCGATAATCAATCCATCTACACCAAATTCTTGAACAATGGCATATACAATTACAATAAAAGCGCCTGTAGGTCCGCCAATTTGCACACGACTTCCTCCTAATACTGAAATGATTAATCCAGCAACGATAGCTGTAATCAATCCTTTGTCTGGCGAAACGCCAGAGGCAATGGCGAAGGCAATAGCTAATGGAAGTGCAACAATCCCAACAATCAGTCCCGCCATTAAATCCTTACGGAGTTGTTGTTTAGAGATTCCTTTTCGTAAAAGTGAGAAAAACTTCGGTGTAAATTGGGATTCTTTCATAGAGCCCGCGCTGAGAATTAAGCTACGCAAAGGTATTAAAACACTAGACTTTTGAATATGTTAACTAGTTTCTTTTATAGTTTTATTTTAAATAGCTAGCATTATTGTTTTACTCCACTTAATATACCAAAATATTTCCCTTCATAAAATTAAATTATTTAAGACTGCCTCTGTCCTTATTTATTTCTCTTTTTCCCATTCTTATTCACCCACCAATAAAGCGGTGGTATAAGAAGGGGAGCGAAAATCAAGGTACTGGTAAGTCCACCAATAATCACAGTTGCCAATGGTCTTTGAACGTCTGATCCGATTCCGCTGGAAATGGCAGCGGGAACAAGGCCGAAAATTGCCAATACAAGAATAGTAAGGATAGCTCGTAATTGTCCTTTGGAGGTTTTAGTGATCAAAGTAGGGGTAAGGGTTTTATTAAAACTGGATCTGTTCAATGCCGAAACCAATAGCACGCCCGCCATCACAGAAATTCCAAAAATGGAAACAAAACCAACTCCTGCGGAAACATTAAAGTAATACCCTCGAAGAAGCAAGGCGATGACTCCACCTGCCAATGCAAATAGAACACAACTTGCGGTAATCAAGGTGTGCTTAAAGCTTCTATAAAGCATAAATAGGAAAACGATAACCATAATCATCGTAAGCGGAATGGTGAACGCCAATTGTTTCCCGGCGCGCTCCAGGTTTTCGTATTGACCGCCATAGACCATTTCATATCCTTTGGGAATAGTAACTTCCTCGTTGATGCGTTCCTGCAATTCCCTTACAAATCCTCCTTGATCGCGATCTCGGATATTGGTTCGCATAGTTACCTCTCGCTTATTGTTATAACGATAAATATTAGTCTGTCCTTCTACGAAATTTATTTCGGCAAGTTGCTCCATCGGAATCAACGAACCCGTCGCTGAAGGCACTAAAAGCTTATTGATTTCGTCGATATTGCTTCGGTACTCAGGCAAATAACGAACAATGATATCATAACGCTTTGCGCCGTCATATAACACCGAAACGTCTTTTCCGCCAATAGCGGCTTCAATCATGTGCTGAATGTCCGAAACATTTATCCCGTAGCGTGCGGCTTGGTTTCTATCTATTTTGATGGCCAATTGATCTTGGGTTCCTTCCTGTTCGATGTCCACGCCCTCACTTCCCTGCATGGAACGTGCAATGGCGGATATAGTGTCCATCTTGCTACGCATCAGCACCAAATCGTCTCCAATGATCGATACGGCCAAGTCTGCGGCACTTCCGGTAACAATTTCCATCACTTGGTCAATAATGGGCTGTCCGGAATTAAAACTTGCGCCTGGCATTTCTCTTTCCAAATCGGAGGTCATTCGATAGACCAATTCATTCTTCGTGATGGTATCACTCCATAACTTATAGTCCTTGAGCCCGATAAGGATTTCATTTCTGTTTGCGGGGAAAGGATCTGTTCCGTCGTCATTCCTTCCAGTTTGGGTAATTACGTAATCGACCTGCGGATATTTCGAAATAATCTCCCGCATTTTGGGGGCATACTTGGCGTTTTCCTGAATAGTGATTCCCACTGGGAAATTTCCACGGAGGAAAATTGATCCTTCATCCAATTCTGGCAAGAATTCCATTCCCAGTTTAAAACCAAATGTTATTAAAATCAATACAATTCCGAAGCCTATCAGAACAGTCTTTTTGTAATGCTTGATAAAAACGGCAAGCGACTTTTCATAAGTGTTTTCCATAAATTTAAATACGGGATTCTCACGTACTTTTATGGGTTTGTCGGGATCGGAAATGGCTTTTTTATAGACGAAGGAAATGAGTACGGGAATAAATGTCAAAGCTGCAATCATCGATCCCACCACAGCAAATGCCAATGTTAGCGCCATTGGTGTAAAGAGCTTTCCTTCCACGCGTGTCATTAAAAGAATCGGCAAATAGGCCAAAACAATAATTGTTACCGAGAAGAAAATTTCACGTCCAACTTCCTGTGCTGAAAGTAGAGTCAGATGGACAATTCCATTTCGTTTATCTTCCGCCGAGGCAGTTCTATATTTCCGGATGAGGTGTTCGGCCATCACCACGGCGCCATCCACGATAATTCCGAAATCGATGGCTCCTAAGGACAAGAGGTTTGCGGGAATTCCTGTAAATCGCATTATGATAAACGCGAACAGTAATGAGAAAGGAATGGTTATGGCAACAACGATTGCACTTCGGAAACTTCCTAAAAAGAGAATCAGGATAATTACCACAATACTCACGCCTTCATATAATGTCCATCCAACAGTATTTAAAGAATGGTCAATCAGAAAACTTCGATCATAGAGCGTTTTGATCTTTACGCCTTCGGGAAGTTCGTGTTCTTCGAGATCTTTTATCCGTTGTTTTAGATCGATCAAAACTTCACTCGGATTTTCATATTTCCGAAGTAAAATAATTCCTTCCACGCCATTGTTCACGTCCAGGTTTTCATCGGGAATGGCATATCCCAAAACGCCACTTGGTGGAGGAGGGGCGATTTCAACGCTGGCCACATCCCGAATAAAGATAGCAGATCCGTTTTCAGATTTCAGTACAATGTTTTCAATGTCAGATTCGTCAACAATGGCTCCGATTCCTCTTACGGCAAAGCCTTGACCACCGCGCTCGATGAGGTTTCCTCCTGTGTTTTGGTTGTTTTCGGTTATGGCATCTTCCAGATCGGCGATGGTCAGATCATATTTCCGAAGATTGTTGGGGTCGGCGAGAACATGATATTGTTTTAAGGGTCCACCAAAAGTGGTTACGTCTGCAACTCCAGGAGTTTGAAGCAGATAGGGTTCTATCACCCAATCCTGAAGATCCCGGATTTCCATGGGGGAAAACGAAGGGGGCGCTTCTACCACATATCTAAATATTTCACCAACCGCAGTTGAAAGCGGTGCGAGTTCGGTATATACACCTTCAGGAAGTTCGGCAACGGCCAGGCGTTCCATCACTTGTTGTCTGGCGAAATAATCGTCAGTTCCGTCTTCAAAGGTGAGTTGTACCACCGACAAGCCAAATATAGTTCGGCTTCTTCGGTCCAGGACGTTTGGCGTGTTCTGAACCGCCCGTTCTATCGGGATGGTCACTTGTTGCTCAACTTCTTCAGATGCGCGCCCGTGATATTGGGCCACGATCATCACGTTGGTGTCCGCAATATCGGGATAGGCCTCAATTTTTAATTGTGTGAAGCTATAATATCCACCCGCCATGACCACCATGCTTAGTGCAATGACCAGCCAGCGGTTCTTCATTGAAAATATAAGGAGATTCTTAATCATAATTTACCACTGCTCAACTGTATGGGGCACGATATAACCACCGCGATATTGTTTTCTTAAATCTGTTAATGCCTCTTTTACTTTTTTTTCTTCATCGATAAAAGTGATAAGCATCGGGGTTTCGTCAAAGGAATATTGCTGGGTAGGCTGTTTTAAACGATGGTGTCTCCCAAAAGCCGAATGCCCAACGAATGAAGTTGCGCCCGCAATTCCGTGCTCGATCAATAATTCCATAATAAACTGGTGCAAAGGTTTCATCCCTTTCCATTCGTCCTTATCTATAAATATTTGAACTTGTTTCATTATCGGTTGTCTGTTGTCTGTTGTCTGTCTAGAAAGGTCTCGATTGCACCTGTCTTATCCGCTGGCAGGGGTGAAAGTCTTCAAAATGTTCTTAATTCCCTTTAGTTAGGGCAGGGTAAGAACATTTTCCAATCTCCTTTATGTTTATTTATCCTGTCCGTTCGAGCCTGCCTGCCGGCCGGCGCAATCGAGAACTCTAGATCGCTGACCTCAACGTAGGTCTCGACTGCGCTCGACCTGGCAATCGTCGTGATTCAAATCGTCGTGTTTCAAACCGTCCCTTTTCAATACCCAAAAGACAACCCCTTCAACTGCATCACGCCTTCTACCACAATTTCATCGTCGTTTTCCAAGCCATTAAAGATCAGAACTTGATCGCCCATTTCTTGTCCGATTTGGACTTGTCTGCGTTCAAATTCATTGTCGGATTTTTTTACGAATACATAATGTTTTCCTTGAACAGTTACCAAAGCAGATTTGTCGATTCCAATTAAATCACCTTCACTTAAACCAAAAGAAACCTTGGCATACATTCCTGACTTTAATTTGTTGGAAGCGTTGTTTACTGTGATGCGAACCTTTACCATTCTAGTTGCGTTATCCACTATATCTGCAATGGCATCTATTTTCCCCGTAAATTTTTCATTGGGAAAAGCGCTAAAGCTGATATTGCAGGATTCTCCGATCTCAATCTTATCTATTTGGTTTTCGGGAATATCACAAATCACATACGCGGTTCCTGCCTTTGCTTGGCGCAGGATATTTGGATTAAAACCCCCTCCTTTAAGGTGGGTTTCGTGCTCCAAAAGTCCTGTCTTTTCATTGGCCAACATATTTCTTTCTATGGCCAATTCGGTTTGTACATTTATTAAATCTTGACCAGATACAGCGCCGTGGGCAAGTAAATCCTCCGTTCGCGCCAATTCAAGTTGCTTTTGCTTGATGCTGATGTTCTGGATCTGATTGATGTTGATTTGATGCTGGATCAATTGGGTGTAATGTGAAGCCAATTCAGGATTGTTGAACAGAATAATATTCTGCGAAGCGCCTTCCCCAGAGGGTAAAACCGTGGCGGCAACTTTTCCCGTAGCGTCCAACTCTGCATCTATTTGCGAAGTCCCTACTTTTTGAGTTTTAAAGAAAGCGAGGGACTCCAAATCGGTAAAAACAATAGAAGATCCATCTTCGCTGGCTACTGGGGCGGTGGGCCTTACAATGGTTTTTTCCTCCTTCTTTCCGCAGGAAACAAAGAGAATTAGAAATGAAAATATGTATAGTGAGTGTCTTATCATTGTGCCAATTGATTAATTAAACCTGTGGTGAATAGCAGTTGAATATAGCCTTGTCTGTAGTCTTGCATTGCTTCGTAAAATGCTTCTTGGGTTTCAAGCCAGCTTCTTTGGGCTTCCAGAAAGTCTATAATTGTAGTTCCGCCTTTTAGATAGGCGTACTTGACTTTGTCAAGAATGGCCTGGGATTGTTCCAAAAGCTCTTGGAAGCTTTCAATATTCTGTTTTTGTAACTGATAGTTTGCAAATGCAATATTGATTTCGCTTTCAATTTTAGTTTGAAGTGTCACAATTTCTTGATCTGCCTGTTCCTTGATGATTTGTGATTTTTTAATTTCTCCTTGATTTCTATCGAAGAATGGGAGGTCGATGGATGCTGAAATTCCAAAATGTGGAACCGAGTTTTGAGGATTGTATATAATTCCCAGTTCCGGTTGTGGATAGGCAAAGGATCTTTGCATTTTGATATTGCTGTCCGAAGATTCCGAAAAAACCTTGGCAGCTTGCATGTCGCTTCGGTTTTCCAAAGCTTGTTCGAGCAAATCCTCAATGTTTTGCGGAATTGAAAATAGAAATTCATCTTCCGAATCAATTTCGATTGTTGTTTCCAAACCCAATAGATACTTAAGCTCGTTTTGCTGATTGATCACTTCCTGGGCAGCGGTTTTGTATTGAATGTTATATTGCTTGGCCAATAACTCCGTTCGGAACAGATCGGTTTTGCTTATCACTAAATTTCTATAGCGCGCTTGGTTAGTCTGCACCAAAGTATCAACATTGAATTTGGCAGTCTTTATAATTTGAAGTTGCTTTTGGGCGGTCCATACTTCGAGCCACTTTGAAGCAACTTCTGCAAAAAGATTGCGTTCAACTTCATTGAAAAGCCTTTCTTCCAGCTCAAAATTCTTATTTGCCACGGCTATTTTGTTTTTCAGTTGTCCCGCAATTTGAAAGGGTTTTGATAGCTGATACATTTCCTCACGGTTTGGACTATTGTTCCAATTCGTGTTTCCTTCAAAATCGGATGAGTTCATCATTTGAACAGCTTCTGCACTGAAGTTTAGATTGGGTCGAAGTTTCGCGCTTGTAATATCTGTTTCAGCGATATCGATATTTAAACGTTCCGAACGAAGCTCAGGGTTATTGCTCTTTGCCGTTTGCAAAGCTTGTTTCAACGTGTAGCGCTCCTGAGCTGAAATGCTCAGACAGGAAGCAACGAGTAGAAGCGTAATTAAATATTTTAATCGGAAGTGCATTGCGTGTATTTTCGAAAAATTGCTGAATGCAAAGATCGCCTGCTTCCCTAAGGATGTGGGTTAGAGAAGGAATAGAAATAGATTAGAATTTTATTAGAATCTCTCGACTCCGCTCGAGAACCGTTTCTCCGCGGATTTTATCTTGAGGTATACCGAAGAGCGGGGGAAATCGAAATCGAAACCTGCCTGCCGGCAGGCAGGTCGAAAACAAAACGTTTTTAAAATCTGTGAAACTCTGCGAGATCTTTTTTTGATTGTAAATGTTGAATGATATTTAGATGTAATTCAGAACTCGTTTGTTACCTTCCGTCGGCCGAAAGTAACTTGCTTGTGATTAAAGTTTAATTGCGGCAGACACCTTCCCTTGAAAGTGAATTGTTCTTTTGATTAAAACGGTCTGGAAAGGAAGGAGCATTTGGGTTTGAAATTGAAGGTAAAGAAGCAGATTAAATTTTGATCCCAGAATCTAGCAGTCCCGATATTGTCGGAGGATCTAACGTCTCTTTTAAAGCTCCACCATAAACGTCGTGCCCTTATTCAGTTCAGAATCAACCGAGATTGTGCCTTGGTGAAGCTGTATAATCTTTTCAGTCAAAGCAAGCCCAATCCCGTTGCCCTCGGCAAATCTTTTGTTCTCACCTCTGTAAAAAGTGGTGAAAATGTTTTTTAAATCATCTTTAGAAATCCCTATTCCGTTATCTGAAAATTTCAAATTGATTTTATTGTTTTCAAAGGAAATAGAAGCCTTGCAAGTATTGTCCACTGAAAACTTGCATCCATTTTCAAAAAGGTTGACAAAGGCAGTTTTTAATAGGTATTCGTTGCCGTTTATAATTATGTCTTCCTCATTTTCAAATTCATTTTCAAAATGAATTTCCACCTTGTATTTAGAATTGGATTGCTGAACTTGCTGTCGCGCATCCAAAAGAACCTCATCAATTCGCACTTCTTTAAAGGAAATTTCGGAAGGATCATAGCTAGCCTTTGCAAAATCCAACAAACTGTTGGACAATCGCACCAATTTGTGTGCATCGTTTAAGGCATTCTGCAAGGCTGTTTTATATTCTTCCAAATTTCTGTCCTTATTTATGGACAATTCCAATTCAGTAATAATCGCCGCCAAAGGCGTCCTGATCTCGTGTGAAATATTGGAAACAAAGCGTTTATGGGCCTCAAAAGAGTCTTCCAAGCGGTCGAGCATATCGTTAAAAGTGTTGGCCAATTCCGAAAGTTCGTCTTTGTCACCATTTGTTGAAAGACGTAAATCCAGATTGGAGGCTGAAATTCCCTTGGCCTTTTCAATCATCTGCATCACCGGTTCAAACGCGCGTATGGAAAAATATCTTCCAGCAGCATAAATGAAAAGGATTGAAATGATGAAGACAATAACCATCGTCCTAAAAAGACTGTCCAACTTATTATATCCATATTGATCAATGGCCGTGGCAGTAATTATATAATCCTTTCCGGCGTATTCATAACGCAGTCCAATTACCTGCCAGTCCTCTTGATAGAATTGTTTTTCCCCCGATTCATAGATTTCATCAATCATTTCGGGGGTTTCTTTTACCATATCAATATCCACCGCATCGTGATAAAGTAGGTTAAATGCCGGATCGTAAATTGCGACTTCCACTTCATTTAAAACCTTTCTATTGCTTCTGTAAATATCTTGTAATGTTTGTGTTGCAACCTCTGCATTGAAGAAAAGGTTCGCCTTTGTAATTGCTTCCTTTTTGAGGGAAGTATAGAATTCCTTTTGACGGTTTTCCTTGGCCGAGAAATAAATAACCGCTGCAAAGGCCAAAAGTATGGCTGCTGTGAAGAAGGTGTAAATTAAGGTAAGTCGGGTTTTTATTTTCATTCCGATTTTAAAATAAAGCCCATTCCAGATTTGGTGTGAATGAGTTTGGTGTCGAAATCTTTTTCGATCTTATTTCTGAGATAATTCACATAGACGTCGATGAAATTGGTGCCCGTATCGAAATGTGTATCCCACACCTTTTCAGCAATTTCAACTCTAGACAAGACGCGCTCGGGATTTTGAAGCATATATTTCAAAAAGTTGAATTCTTTGGGGGTAAGATTGATTTCTTTTTCCCCGCGCTTCACCATTTTGGTGTGCAGGTTCATCTCGAGATCGGCATATTTTAGGATGCTTCTGGAGTTCATCGATCTGTTGAATCGGTTTAACAAAGCTCGAATTCGCGCCAAGAGTTCGCGCATTTCGAAAGGTTTTACTAAATAGTCGTCCGCGCCGGCGTCAAAGCCTTCTACCTTGTCATCAGTTGTGCCAAGCGCGGTGAGCATAATGATAGGCGTGTCTGGTTGGGATTGTTTGAGTTCCTTACAGAGGTCGATTCCGTTTATCTTCGGTAAAATGATGTCCGTGATTATTAAATCGAATTTCTGCTGAAGTGCAAGTTTCTTTCCGAATAGGCCATCATAGGCGAGGGTAGTGGAAAAACCATGTTCCTCCAGCCCGCGTTGAATTAGTTCGGCAACCCTTAAATCGTCTTCAACAATTAGTATCTTCATTTTTCGAGTCTCTTGGGTTTGATTTCATGGAACTGGTATCGACTTCACATTAAAATTTAAAAATGATAGCTATTTTATGGCGTAACCAATTGAACCACTACATCTTCAATGGTTCCCATGTCCAAGGTTTCTATGATAATTTGTTCATCATCCTTCACCAAGACCAAATCTTTTAAAATGATTTGCACGTCTTTGTGAATCGTGGTTTGTCCAGGTGTTCCGTCGTCATAATCAAAAGTAACAATAACAACTGCTGAACCAGAAACTGCTTTATAGTCATCCAAAATTTTAGGTGAAGCAGGAGGGATGCTGTTGCAAAAGTAGTTGTTGCCCAACGCGCCATCATATCTGCGATAGTTCACAAAGTTGGAAGAAGCATTCAATGGATAGGTTCTGGTCTCTGCGGTAGCATATATGTTATCCGTTACTCCCAATCTGAGTGAAATACTTTCAAAGCTCTGGGTGTTTTCCTTATAAAACACATAGTTGCCCACGCCGCCACAGGTTTTCAGAGCAACGTCGTCGAAGTTAAAGTTCGTAGCAATAATATCGCCGTCATTGCAGCTCTGAAGGGATGTGAAGGTTATTAGAATGGCGAAAAGCTTTCTCATGGGTTGTAAATTACTGTGAATATCAGGTGTTGCCTAAGATTATCACTATTTCTAGTATGTTGGTACAAAGTAACACATTTCTTTTTTTATTGAAAGGGGCGCAAAAAAATTAATATGTACTTTTGCAAACTTCAAAATTTAAGAAGATATTTCTTAGGAATAAAAAATGAAAAACGAACTTTGTCGTTTAAAAATACTGCTCAATGAAGAAAGTTTATTTTGACAATGCTGCTACTACCGAGATGCGGGAGGATGTGATAACCTGTATTCTTGAGGTGATGAAAACAGAGTATGGAAACCCCTCATCTACACATTCTTATGGGAGGTCATCTAAGTCATTACTTGAAAATGCAAGAAAAGAGATTGCAGGATTTTTAAATGTCTCTGCAAGTGAAATAATATTTACTTCCGGAGGCACCGAAGCGGATAACTTAATCCTAAACGGCGCGGTGAGAGATTTGGGAGTAAAGCGAATTATCACCAGTCGGATTGAGCATCATGCCGTTCTTCATACTGTGGAATGGTTACAGAAGAAATATAATATTGAAGTTGATTTTGTCAATTTGGACCATTGTGGCCTGGTGGACTACGATCATCTGGAAGCTTTATTGAAGAATAACTCTGAAAAAACCTTGGTCAGTTTGATGCACATCAACAATGAGGTGGGGAATATGTTGGATTTAAAGAAGGTGGCATTGCTTTGTAAGAAATACAATGCGCTCTTTCACAGTGATACCGTTCAGTCCGTTGGCCATTTTGAATTGGACTTCAAAGAAATTCCAATTGATTTTGCCGCAGCTGCAGCCCATAAGTTTCATGGCCCAAAAGGAGCGGGGTTTGCATTCATTCGGAAAAATTCCGGAATAAAGCCATTGATTCACGGTGGAGAACAAGAAAGAGGCCTGCGGGCTGGTACAGAAGCGGTTTTTGCGATTGCAGGAATGTCTGAAGCTTTGAAGTTGTCTTATCAAAAACTCAAAAAGGAACGGGAGTATATCACTGGAATTAAAGATTATTTTAAGGAACAACTCCTTGAAAACATACCAAATGTAAAGTTTAACGGTGGTTGCGACGACAATGAAAATAGCACTTATACATTGTTGAATGTATGCTTGCCAATTTCTCCTGAAAAGTCAATGTTGCTTTTGTTCCAGATGGATTTAAAAGGAATTGCCTGTTCCAAAGGAAGTGCCTGCCAGAGCGGGAGCGAAGGCGGATCGCATGTTCTCAATGCCATCCTTTCCGAAGAAGATTTGAAAAAACCCTCTATCCGATTTTCCTTTTCTAGCTTTAACAAAAAAGAGGAAGTGGATTATGTGATTGAAGTTCTAAAAGAGTTTTTGGAAGGATAAGGGGAAATTAGAAATTGAAAAACTCCCAAGTACAAACTACAAACCTGGCCCTAGCTTCTAAAACTTCATAGAAGCTTTTACGTTAAAAATTCTAGGAGATAAGTAGTTTGGAATAGAATATTGAACTTTGGTGTAAACGTCTCTCACAAAGGTGTTTGTGATTGAGTTTTGTACATCGAAAATATTGA
>Ga0209075_1002936_pt1 | contig 14600 bp, 10 predicted proteins | sample Stecom2011_FD_187523 | JGI IMG/M metagenome (GOLD analysis project Ga0209075, IMG submission 187523) | Agricultural soil microbial communities from Utah to study Nitrogen management - Steer compost 2011 (SPAdes) (version 2) | ecosystem: Environmental > Terrestrial > Soil > Agricultural land... | reverse complement strand
AGCTTTATTCCCAAGCGACTGAACGTCAAGGATGAACAGTTGTTGCCGACCCCCAGTACACGTATTAACACCGCCAGTGAGCCGGTGAAAATTAAAGAAAAGCCCCGTTTTCAAGCCTGGTATCAGCAGGATGTGATCTTCCGCGAGCCGCGAGCCTCCATCTATATACGGGTTGACTCACCGCTGGCCCTCGCCAGTGTCGAGGCGGCCGCTTCTACTCGCCTGCTGGCCGTCTTGCTCGAACGGCAATTGCGCGCCAATGTGCATCAGGCCCGAGCGGCGGGTTTTGAGTTTACCCTGCGCGCTCAACCGCAGGGGCTGATGCTTAGCCTGACAGGTTACAGCTCGCAGCAGGGGCTGATGCTGACCAAAGTGGGGCAAGTGCTGAATGATTTGCGCTTTGATGAAGAGGCATTTACCCAGGCCCGCCGCCGCCTGCAAAAAGAGTTGCAGGCCCAGCCAGATACGGTGCAGACCCAGATCGCTGCGCAGTTAGTCTCGCCTTACTGGTCGCCCGCGCAGCAGTTAGAGGCCTTGAAAACCCTGGAATATAAAAGCTTTAACCGCTTCGCCCAGCAGTTCTTTAACGGTATTTTTATTCGCAGCTTCTACTATGGCAACCTCTATCGTCAGGAAGCCCAGCGGCTGGCGACGCTGACAGAACACTACTTAAGCCGCCCGGGCAGTGAGGGTTTGCCCCGGCAACAACTGCGGCCCGCAGCTAACCAGAGCGAGAGTGATGAGGCCTGGAGTCTGCCTCTGATGGCGCCTTCGCCCCCGGCCGTACATTACTATGTGCAAGCGCATGAGAATACGCCCGAGGCGCGCGCCCAGTTGGCTCTGCTGGCCGATTGGCTACCGCATTTTTGGCGGCCTCAGTTGCCGCAGACCGATGAGACAGTGCAATTGCAGGTCAGATCCCTTAATCTGCTGGATTACCCCGGCGTGTTGATATCCTTGTCCGCCTTGCGGACAGACACACAGACTCTGCGGGGTTGGCTGCAGCAACTCTTGGCCCGACAGTGGCCTGAGAATGCCTGGCAGGCAAGGGCGCAGCAGTTACACGCCCAATGGCAGCAAGCCCCGGTTAGCCAGCGTCAGCAAGCGCAGCGACTATGGCAGTTTATCGATCGGCGGCAAGCGGGGCAGTATGATCTGTCGGCCCGGACGCAGGCGCTGGCACAGCTCGACGATGTCGCTTTGCGCACGACTTACCGGCAGGTGTTTTTATCCGCCAGCGGCGGGTTGTGGCTGCTAGGCCCCGACAGCGCTCTGCCGTCGGCGTCTGATGCCCTGGAGATGATGCCTTTGTCGGCTTATAGCACGCCTTGAGCCGGCTGCCTAAAGGCTGTGCAAAAAGCTTACGGATTGTTCACGCCGGGAGCTTCAAGGGCGCGATAAGCATTAGCGGGACTGGTAAAAACCACCTTAGTGTGTAAGAATTCGGGCATTTTTCGTCACCCTTATTTGCAGGGCGTCGTAGGATTTCTTTACCAAAAACAGCGTACCAGCTTGAGTTCCGGCCTGACGGAAAAAGCCGTCAGCGACTGTGCTTGACTGGTACCGACTATAGAATAGTGCGTCTTATCAAGGCGTATCCTGAGGAGATTTGCATGATAGATGATATTGATGCTCTCGAGACGAGAGAGTGGTTGGATGCTCTGGAGTCAGTTGTTCGCCATGGGGGTAAGGAGCGCGCTGCTTTTCTTCTGAAGAATTTATCTGAGTCGGCGGTTGATCACGGTATCGACCAGCCTTCTGCCATCACCAGCCCGTATCGCAATACCATACCGCCCTCCAAAGAGGTGCAAAGTCCTGGTGATTATTATATCGAGCGCAATATCCGTTCTATCATTCGCTGGAACGCCATTGCTATGGTGGTGCGGGCCAATAAAAGTGCCGACGATCTGGGCGGTCACCTGGCCTCCTTCTCCTCCGCCGCCACACTCTACGAAGTGGGCTTTAACCATTTCTTCCGCGGTAATGATGGCGACAAGCCCGGCGACCTGGTGTATTTCCAGGGTCATAGTTCACCGGGTATGTACGCGCGCTCTTACGTGGAAGGTCGCCTGAGCGAAGATCAACTGGACAACTTCCGCCGCGAAGTGGATGGCAAAGGCCTGTCCTCCTACCCGCATCCCTGGCTGATGCCGGACTACTGGCAGTTCCCCACGGTGTCCATGGGTCTGGGTCCAATCACCGCTATTTATCAGGCGCGCATTATGCGCTATCTGCACGCCCGTGGTCTGGAAGATATGGGAGATCGCAAGGTCTGGGCATTCCTCGGCGATGGTGAGTGTGACGAGCCGGAGAGCCTGGGTGCTATTTCAGTAGCCGGTCGGGAAAAACTCAACAACCTGATTTTTGTCATCAACTGTAACCTGCAGCGCCTGGACGGTCCGGTGCGCGGCAACGGCAAGATTGTGCAGGAGCTGGAAGGCGTCTTCCGCGGTGCCGGCTGGAACGTGGTCAAGGTCCTCTGGGGCAGCCAGTGGGATGACCTGTTAGCGAAAGACAAAACCGGCTTGCTGCAAAAGCGCATGGACGAAGTGGTCGACGGCGAAATGCAGAACTACAAAGCCAACGGCGGCGCTTATACCCGCGAGCATTTCTTTGGCAAGTATCCAGAGCTGCTGGATCTGGTCAAAGACATGAGCGACGATGAGATTCTGCATCTGGCGCGCGGCGGTCACGACACGCACAAAGTCTATAACGCCTACCACAACGCGGTGAATACCAAGGATCAGCCCACGGTTATTCTGGCGCAAACAGTAAAAGGTTATGGCCTCGGCCCCACCGGTGAGGCGGTGAACAACGCCCACCAAGTGAAAAAACTGGATATAGAAGCGCTCAAGACTTTCCGCGACCGCTTCAATATTCCCATCGACGATAAAGAACTGGAAAATATTCCCTATTACCGCCCGCCGGCCGACAGTGCAGAAATGCAGTATCTGCAAGAGCGTCGCCGTTCGCTGAGCGGCTATCTGCCCTCGCGCAAAGCGGACTTTGAAGCGCTGGAAATTCCTTCACTGGACGCTTTTAAAGCCCAATTGAAAGGCACTGGCGAGCGTGAAATTTCCACCACTATGGCTTTTGTGCGTCTGCTCAATACCTTGATCAAGGATAAAAAAGTAGGCGAGCAAGTGGTGCCCATCGTACCGGATGAAGCGCGTACCTTTGGCATGGAAGGCATGTTCCGCCAAGTGGGTATTTATTCGGCCTTTGGACAAAAATACACGCCCCAGGATGCCGGGCAAATCATGTATTACAAGGAAGACGAGAAAGGACAGATTCTGGAAGAGGGTATTAACGAAGCCGGCGCCATGTCCACCTGGATTGCCGCATCCACCTCTTACAGCAACCACCATTTACCGCTGATTCCTTTTTACATCTACTACTCCATGTTTGGCTTTCAGCGTATTGGCGATCTGGCCTGGCTGGCAGGCGACGCGCAGGCCCGTGGATTTATGCTGGGCGGCACCGCCGGGCGCACCACGCTCAACGGCGAAGGCTTGCAGCACCAGGACGGTCACAGTCTGGTGTTGGCCAATACCATTCCCAACTGCCGCACCTATGATCCCACTTACTCCTATGAAGTGGCGGTGATTATTCAGGACGGCCTGAAGCGCATGTTCCAGGAAAAGGAAAACTGCTACTACTACATTACCTTGATGAACGAAAACTACGTACATCCGGATATGCCCAAAGGTGTGGAAGAGGGCATCATCAAAGGTATGTATCTGCTGGAAAAAGGCAGCAGTAAAAAGAAAAACCGCGTGCAGTTAATGGGTTCGGGTACTATCCTGCGTGAAGTGATTGCGGCAGCAGAGATGCTGCGCAGTGATTTTGGTGTCGAGTCTGATATCTGGAGCGTCACCAGCGTGAACGAATTGACGCGCGACGGCCAGCGGGTGGCTCGCTACAATATGCTTCACCCCACTGAAAAACCGCGCAAAGCTTATGTGACTGAGCTGCTGGAAAAACAAGATGGTCCGGTGATTATTGCCACCGACTATTTGAAAACCTATGCAGAGCAGTTGCGCGCCTATATTCCAGCGGACTACACCGTATTGGGTACAGAAGGTTTTGGTCGCAGTGACTCGCGCGAGAAACTGCGTCACTTCTTCGAGGTGGATCGTTACTTTGTGACTATTGCCGCGCTCAAATCATTGGCCGACCAGGGCAAGATTAAAGCTGAGGTGGTGAGCAAAGCCATTAAACAATTTGGCATCGATACGGACAAGGCTGACCCCATGACGTGTTAATCGCTACCGCGATAAGCCTGTAGAGATGACCAGCGCCAGCCACAAGCTGGCGCCGTTGAAAAAATACGAGGAATAACCGTGGCAATAGAAACCGTAAAAGTCCCCGATATCGGCGGCTCCGATAATGTTGACGTAATTGAGATTTCCGTAGCGGTAGGCGATACCGTCGCTGTGGAAGACGCCCTGATTGTGCTGGAGACCGACAAAGCCTCTATGGATGTGCCGAGCACTCTGGCCGGCAAAGTGGTGGCAATCAAAGTCTCCGAAGGCGATAAAGTCTCTGAAGGCGATGCTATTGTGGAAATCGAAGTCGAGGGCGAAGCCGCTTCTGCTGACAAAGATGAGCCGGCCAGCGAAGAGCAGCCAGCAGCTCCCGCCAAAGAGGAAGCGGCTGCACCCGCTAGCAGTGGCAGTCAGGTAGAAGATATTCCTGTGCCTGATATTGGCGATGCCGACGAAGTGGATGTGATTGAAGTCAGTGTGGCCGAGGGCGATGAAGTAGCCGAAGGCGATACGCTGATTGTGCTGGAAACAGACAAGGCCTCCATGGATATTCCTGCACCCAAGGCCGGCAAAATTGTCGCGATGAAAATCAAAGAAGGCGATAAAGTCGCCACCGGTAGTATTATCTGTCAAATGCAAACCGAGGGAGGCGAAGCCGCGCCCGCGCCGGCGAGCACGCCTGCACCGGCCAAGGCTGAGTCGTCTGAAGCAGAAGCCGCTCCAGAAACAACCAAAGCACCAAAAACACAAGCAGGCTCACCCGTTACTGCCGCCTCGGTTACGCCCACCAATGATGGCAGCATCTACGCCGGCCCAGCCGTGCGTAAATTGGCTCGTCAACTGGGGGTGGATCTCGATCGTCTGGAAGGCACTGGGCCGCGCGGTCGTTTGGTAAAAGACGATGTTCGCCATTATGTAAAACACATTGTTGCCGCCAGTCAGTCGGGACAAGGCGCTGCCGGTGGTAGCGGTATTCCGCCCATTCCACCCGTCGATTTTGCCAAGTTTGGTGAAATCGATACGGTGAAAATGAGCAAGGTGAAAAAAATCACTGCCGACAATATGACGCGCAGTTGGTTGAATGTGCCGCGCATCACTCAGTTTGATGATGCCGATATCACCGAGATGGAAGAGTTTCGCAATCGCCTGAAACCGGAAGCAGAAAAGCGTGGAACCAAACTTACGCCACTGCCATTTTTGGTGAAAGCAGCCGCAGCAGCGCTGATAGCTGAACCCAGTTTTAATGTTTCGGTTCATCACGACGGCGAACATCTGGTACACAAAAAATATGTACACATTGGTGTGGCCGTGGATACACCCAATGGACTGATGGTGCCAGTGGTGCGTGACGCTGACAAAAAAGGTCTTTGGGAATTGACTGAAGACATCAACGCGCTGGTGAAAAAAGCCCGCGATGGCAAACTCAGTGCAGCGGATATGCAAGGCGCCTGCTTTACCATATCCAGCTTGGGCGCTATGGGGGGCAATGGTTTTACTCCCATGGTTAATGCGCCTGAAGCCGCTATTTTGGGTGTTTCGCGCGCGCAAATTAAACCCGTGTGGAACGGCAGTGAATTTATACCTCGCAATATGTTGCCGCTGTCTCTGTCCTACGATCATCGCGCGGTTAACGGTGCCGATGCTGGTCGCTTTTTTACTTACCTCAATCAGGTGATAGGCGATATTCGCCGGCTTTTGCTCTAAGGGCTGCAGCTGTGAGAAACCCCATCGTACTCGGTGCGTTGGGGTTTTTTTATGCTCTCAAATAGCAAACTAACCGCGAGATAAAAGTATTGTGACACGGGATTTATTGACTCCGACGGCACTGGGTATTTATTTGCTGACGTTTTTGTCCGGCGTAGCGGGCGCTCTGGTGCTGCCGACGCTGAGTTTGTTCTTTGCTGAAGAAATTTCCGTCAGTCCTTTTTGGGTGGGTGTGCCTTTCGCCGGTATGGCCATAGGCAGCATTGTCTACAATCAGGCGATTGGCGAATGGTCGGATAAACTCAGTCAGCGTCGCAACCTGACTCTGGGTTTGTGTTTGGTGGGAGTCATCACCTGCGCCGTTTTAGCGGTCTCGCGTCACTATGCTTTGACGGCTTTTCTGACCATTGCCTGTTTAAGTTTGGCCATGGTGTCCTTTTCTCAAATCCTTGCCTATAGCTTGGAGTATGCCGAGTCTTCTCTTCCGCCAGTGCGGGTCGCTTTGTTTAATGCCTTGGTGCGTGCGCAGATGGCTTTTGCCTGGGTAGCAGGTCCGCCTGTAGGATTTTTTATTGTCGCCCGTTTGGGGTTTACGGCTCTGTTTGTCGTCACCGCTGGATTGTTTGCGGTGGTGGCCGTTTTATGTCTTTGGTTATTGCCGGGGCGAGCCTCTCGCAGTGATGAAATACCTATCGCAAGTGGCAAGCCGGATGTCGCTCAACAGTCGATAGCGAGTAACAAACCGTTATTGATTGCGCTGGCGGCCTTTTCCATTCTCTGGGGCGTGAACAACGCTTACCTGATTAGCATACCTCTGCATGTGTCGCGCAACCTGGGTTTGGAAACTGAATGGGTAGGCTGGTTGATGAGCGCCACGGCTGCTCTGGAGGTGCCGGTAATGCTGGCAGCGGGATACTTGGCCACGCGGTTGCCATTGTTATTGTTGGTGCGTTTATCCGGTCTCGCGGCCATAGTGCTTTATTTGGGAATTTTCTGGGGGCAGGCGCTGTGGCATCTGTTTGCTTTGCAGTTGGCCAACGCCCTTTTTATCGGTATTCTTGCCGGGCTGGGAGTGTCGGTGGTGCAAGTCATGTTGCCGGGGCGTGCCGGTAGTGCCTCGGCTCTCTATACCAATACCACGCACTTGGGCACATTGCTGAGCAGCGTATTGATTGCCACGGTGGCTGAGATGTGGGGTTATCGCAGTGTATTTTTGGCTAATGCATTGTTGGTGATGGTGGCAATCGGATTATTTTTCGCCGTGCGTTTGCCCGCCGCTCCACTCAATCCAAACGATAAGTCGGCTACTTCTCCTTGAGCAGTGTTTGCAGCTGATCGATGGTCAAATGTTGCAAAAGATCATGTAACCGCTGTTCCAGTTGCGGCATGGTTTCTCGTATCACGCTATTAATTAACAGCGTTCGCGATAGCGGAGCCTCTTGTTTCTCAGCGTTTGTGGTCTGCGTACTTGAGTGCTGACTAAAGTCGAAAGAGTCGGCGCGATTGCCGCGCAGGCGAGAGCGAATATGTTGTGGCAGAAAAGGATTTTCACCGTCATGCCGCGCTGCCTCTGGTGGGGCTTTGGACGATCTCTTGCTGTTTGCCGGTGCATTATTGCGATTGCTCTGGGTGGCTTTTCCGGCCGCTTCGCCAGGTGCAGACGTTGTAGAAGATATAGAGGCGTCCTCACCGTCCGGCGCGGCTGTTTCTGCAGGAGTAATAATCTCCTGCAAAATAGGAATATCCTGCTCCGAATCGAACAAGCCCTTAATGGATTCCAGTTCGAGGAGCAGGTCGTCACGAGCCTTATTTTTATTGTCATTCATGGGCTTGTTTGTCTAGTGATGTGGAGTGAGAGCCTGGTCGCTCAGGCGGCGGTTTTTTACCGGATAGCCACGGTGCTGGAAAAAACGCCAATGCTGGCGGCTGTTCAGCAGAATGTCTTCCCGCTGTATAACCACCTCTGCATAGCGCTCAAAGCGACTAAAGCAAGCGGGGATTTCTGGCTGGAGATTAATCAGTACATCGTGGTGATCCAGATACTGATCGCTGGCGGTAATATCTACCGGGCAGTGAGCATCGGTTGAGGAGCGAGCATCAATTTGCCGGTGGGGCAAAAAGCTTTCGGGGCTGAACTCCCATAAAAGCTGATCCAGTTGCTCGGCCTCGTCTGTCGAGCCTGCGGCAATAATCACCCGATGACCACTGCCCACCGCTTTCTCGGTCAGACGGCAAACAAACATCAACCGCTGTAACGGATCGCTGGCAGGCAAAATATAAAAATCTACTGCGGTCATAGTTGACTCAACAAATAATTAACTAACAGCCCCACCGGGCGACCCGTGGCACCTTTGGCGCCACCTGATTTCCAGGCCGTGCCGGCAATATCCAAATGCGCCCACTGCATCTCGCGAGTAAAGCGTGACAGGAAACACGCAGCGGTAACACTGCCAGCTTCGCGACCGCCGACATTGGCAATATCGGCAAAGTTGCTGTCCAGAGACTTCTGGTACTCATCCCACAAAGGCATTTGCCAGGCACGGTCACCGGCGCGCTCGCCAGCGGCTAATAACTCTCTGGCCAAGCTATCGCTGTTACTGTACAGGCCGTGAGCGTGGTTGCCCAAGGCGATAACACAGGCACCGGTGAGGGTGGCGATGTCGATAACCGTGCGTGGCTGGTAGCGCGCACTGTAGGTCAGGGCGTCACACAGCACCAGGCGGCCCTCGGCATCGGTATTGAGAATCTCAATGGTCTTGCCCGCCATGGAGGTAATAATATCGCCGGGTTTAGTGGCCGTTCCCGAAGGCATATTTTCAGCGGCGGCGATGACTGCCACCACATTGATAGCAGGTTGCAGGGCCAGAAGCGTTTTGACGGTACCCAGCACACTGGCTGCACCGCACATATCAAACTTCATTTCGTCCATCCCCGGAGCAGGCTTAATACTGATGCCGCCGGTATCGAAAGTCACCCCTTTACCGACCAAGGCATAAGGCTTTTGGGTTTTGGCCGCGCCCTGATATTCCATGACAATTAACTTAGCCGGTTCGGCGCTGCCGGCAGACACCGACAACAGCGCATTCATACCCAGCTCGCGCATTTGTTTTTCATTCAGCACACTGACTTTTAATTTGGCTTGACCGCGAGCGAGCTTGCGCGCTTCGCTGGCAAGGTAAGAAGGTGTACAAATATTGCCCGGCAGATTGCCCAGCTCGCGAGCATAATTGATTCCTAGCGCCAGAGCTTCGCCTTCGGTAATAGCATCTTTCAGCGCTCGGCTGGCTTTGTCGCGTGCTACAAAGGTGACTTTTTTCAGTGTCGGCGCATCGGAGTGATCGCTTTTAAAACCCTGAAAATTCCACAGGCCGGTGTCCAGGGTCTGAGTCAGCTGGCTGTATAGCCAAGCGTGATCGCGCTCCTGCACGGCCACCTCGGCCCAATCGACCAACCAGTCTTTTGCGTTGAGCTGCCGCGCCTGTTGACTGAGTGCGGCGGTCGCCTTATTGAAATCCGCCAAGCTGATGGCACCGTCTTTGGCTTGGCCCAGGCCTACCAGCAATAGACGTTGAGCCTTGATGCCCGCCGGGCGATGCCACAACAGCGTCTGGCCCGCCTTACCTTTGAACTGCTCAGCCGCCAATAACTGGTTGAGCGCCCCCTCGCTGGCCTTATCGATGCGCTGTGCGGCTTCGCTGGTAATCGTGTCGGCATAAATACCCACCACCAAGCATTGGCTGGTGGCCCCAAGGGAGTCGGTGGCTTTGACCTGAAACTGCATAATAGTCCTCTGTTATTACTCATACTGGCTGAAAGTGATTCCTGCACCGAGACAAACTCGCGATGCTAAGGGATAATGCCAGCGGTTCTCAGTGGCACGCGCCGCCCCGGAAATGACATTGGGCAGCGAGGGTTACCGTGTTAGTGTAAGACAAAGCGGAGCTTAACCAAAGCCCCGGCATACAGAAGGCAAGAGGCTGAAAGGTTTGATTATCTACCGGTATTTAAACCGCGAGATTTTATACACCACAGTGGCAGTGAGTACGACCTTGCTGCTGATTATTATGAGTGGTCGGTTTGTAAAATACCTGGCCGAGGCGGCGGCCGGAAAAATGGCCGTGGATGTGCTGCTCGCTATTATGGCCTATCGCATGCCGGGATTTTTAGAGCTGGTGGTGCCGCTGGGATTTTTTATTGCCATCCTGCTCGCTTATGGCCGCCTGTATATGGACAGCGAGATGGTGGTGCTCAGCGCCTGTGGCATCAGCCAGCAGCAGTTGCTGAAAATAACCGCTGTAGCAACGATATTTATGGCCACACTAGTGGGTGCCATGAGCCTGTGGATCAGCCCCTGGGGCGCACTGCAGACCGAGCGTCTATTAGCCGAGCAGCGCTCGCGCAGCGAGTTCACCATGTTGCGGGCGGGTCACTTTCAACGCTTGAGCCAGGGCACCCAGGTTATGTATATCGCCGAGCTGAGCGATAATCGCACCCGTCTTAACACCTTGTTCTTTGCCGAGTTGGGCAGCCCCAACCAAGCGCCCGCCGTCACCGTGGCTGAGTACGGCGTGCAGGATGTCCACCCCGATTACCAGCAGCGCTATCTGCAATTTTATAATGGGGTGCGCTATCAGGGCTGGCCGGGCAGTCTGGATTATCAGGTCACCGACTTTGAACTCTTTGGCCAACACTTGCCCGAGCCCGATGTATCGACAGGTTATGAGCATGAAATGGACGCTCGCTCTACCGCCGATCTCTGGGCTGACAAGAGCACCGCCAGCCAGGCGGTGGTGCAGTGGCGTCTGTCGTTACCGATTCTGGTGGGCGTGGTGGCTCTGATGGCCGTGCCCTTGAGCCGCACCAATCCGCGCCAGGGGCGCTATATCAAAATGCTCCCCGCCATCTTGCTGTACCTGTTTTATCTGGCAGGCCTCAGCACCTTGCGCAGCAAAATTGAAACAGGCGCCTTTCCCCTCTGGCCGGGACTGTGGCTGGTACACGGTATCTTTTTATCCATTGCCCTGGGGTTGATTATGGGGCGGGAGGGCTGGCAAACCATGCTGCGACGCTGGAGAAATATCTATGGTTCTGCTTGATCGCTATGTGATGCGCCAGGTAGCCGTGGCCATTATCGCCGTGCTGTTGGTGGTGCTGGCATTGGATTTTATCGGCCAGTTGATCGAGCAGCTCGATCAACTGCGCGGCGACTACACTTTCTACGAATTATTTATCTATGTGAGCTGGGGCATTCCGCGCAGCGTGTATGAATACTTGCCTTACGCAGTATTGGTAGGTTGTCTGATTGGCTTGGGCGTTTTGGCCAATGCCAGCGAGCTGGTGATTATTCGCACCGCGGGTGTATCGGTGGCACGCATTGTCTGGATGGTGCTCAAACCCGTGCTGGTATTTATTGCCTTCGGTTTGTGCCTCGGGGAATTTGTCATTCCCTACGCCGATCAGGTTTCCGAAAGTCGTCGGGCCTTGGCCTTGGGCTATAAACAACAAAGTGCTCAGGCTCAGCGCGGCGTTTGGCACCGTGAGGCAGATGAGTATATTCATTTCAATGTGATTTTGCCCGACGGTCAGGCTTACGGGATCACGCGCTACCGGTTTGATGAACAGAATCATTTGCAGCAAGTGAGTTTTGCCCAGGAAGCCATCTATCAGCAGGGGCAGTGGCAAGAGCAGGATGTGCACATCACCCACTTTAGCGAACAGCAACTGAGGTCAGAGCTTGTCGACCGGCGTGACTGGCAAACCGAGTTGACCCCGGATTTGCTCAATACCGTGGTGGTGCCCCCCGAGGCGCTCTCTATTTGGCGATTATCCCAGTACAGTCGCTATCTGGCGGAGCACTCCTTGTATAACCGCGAGTATGCGCTGGCCTTGTGGCAGAAAATATTGCAACCGGTGGCCACTGCCAGCCTGGTGTTGATTGCCATTTCGTTTATCTTCGGCCCCTTGCGGGAAGTCAGTATGGGGCAGCGAATTTTTACCGGTGTGGTGTTCGGTATTCTCTTTCGCTTGCTGCAGAGCTTGCTAGGTCCCTCCAGCATTGTGTTCGGCTTTCCGCCGCTGGTGGCCGTGCTTATTCCGATTGTGTTGTGTCTGGCGCTGGGGATTTATCTGCTGCGCCGGGCGGGGTAATATTTTTTTTCACCACCAGCACACGGGTATGACTCAAGCGATCATGCAAAGTCAAACCCTGAGGGTCGAACCAGCGCCAAAAATAACCCAGCCCAAAGGTGATAAAGGAAAAGCTGGCGAGTAAACAGCGTGCCAGACACTGCCCCCAACTGGCGCGCTCACCGGCGGTATTGGTGAGCACCAGCTTCCAGGCTTTCATGCCTAAAGTCTGCCCAAAGCGGCGCCAGAAAAGACAGTAAAAGCCCATCAATATCAGCATCCAACCGGCAAAACCGGCCAGCCCCATTTGTGCCCGCTCGCCCTCTGCCGGCACCTGCTCCAACACATGAACCTGAAAGGCCAACACCGCTGCGCCATAGGCCATGCTGAGAGCGATTAACAACAGACCGTCGTAAATCAGAGCGGCCAAACGACGACCGACGCCGGCGCTGGGAAAATTAACGGTGGAGGTCATGATCAGGATTTACTCATGCTGGTCAGTAGGGCTGATACAAAAGCCCAAGCTGTGAGGATTATGGGGCCCGGGTGGCTGACCCAGCCCCAGGTAACCGCGGCCGGTCAAAGGAGCTTCTTCCCGGCGAATGTAAAGCGGCGCCTCGGCCTCTTCGAACAAGAGATAGGTGCCGTTAGTGCTGTGATCTTCCAGCACATATTTACCGCGCCGATAAACAATATCGCAATGTTGCCGCGAGGCGCGCGCACTGCTCACCACCAGTTGCACTTGCTGTTCCTCTCGCCCCAAAGAGAAAGGCGTTTGCTCCGGAGTGATATGCAGATGTATCTGCGTGCCGGTGAGCCAGAGGCTGTGCTCTTGTCCTGAAGGTTGCAAATCAGACAAGGTCATAACCTGAGTGGCGTTAAGAGCCTGGGTAGGCGTCTCCCACAGCAGGCGATAAATGGTCTGAATATGTTGGCTGCCCTTGAGCTGGGTTTGATCAAAGGCTTCGCAGTAATGCTGCAGCGCATCTCCGGCGGCCAGAGCCGTAGCGCGGGTGATAACAATTTGATTGGCGTGGGCAATCTGCGCCACAGCGGCGGCGTCATTGACGATATCTCCGAACACATCGCCATCGGGATCTAACAGTGTATCGCCATAAGCAATGCCAATACGAATAGCGGTTTTTTGACTACTGGCATAGAGCGCTTGCTGCATGGCAATGGCGGCGCGACAGGCCTGCTCGGCGTGTTCAAAGCGCGCCATAATTTCATCGCCCAGCGTCTTGACCACCTGACCCTTGGCCTCGCGGGTAAGCGCAATCAGTGTGTCCAAAATGGCATCCACTGAACGCTTGGCCATGGTATTGCCCAAGTGTTTATAAAGTCCCGAACTGCCCGAGACATCGGCAAACATCACGGCTTGGCGCAAGCGATGATCTGACATGCTAGGCTTCCTTTTTAGAAGGCGGCATTATAACAGCTAGTCTGGCGTGGTGCAGAAACAGGATTAGCGTGCGGCGTTATTTGTTCGCGCGTTTTAGCGGCGTGCTTTTTACAGTCAGGGAAGGCGACAACCTGTAAAAGGTTGCAGAGAAAACAGGAATGGTACCAGAGGCCGGACTCGAACCGGCACGCTTTTAAGGGCGGGGGATTTTGAATCCCCTGTGTCTACCAATTTCACCACTCTGGCACATAACAGGTCTGAACCTGTTGGGGGCGTGATTATAACAGCGCCTCTCAAACCGTCAACCACTGTTTTAGCATTCTTGTGGCAGACTGGTTTCAGAGACCGTTTTCCGCTACCCTTGCCGCCCTTGACTATTCTTCCAACATGCCCGGCCATCTATTGCATGCACCGACAGGACTTTGATTACGCTTTGCCCGATGAGTTGATTGCGCGGGTGCCCACCGCTGAGCGTCCCGCTAGTCGTTTGCTTTATTTAGACGGTCCCTCCGGCGAGCTGGCTCACCAGCATTTTCCCGATCTTCTCGACTATTTACAGCCCGGCGATTTAATGGTGTTTAACGATACCCGCGTGATTCGGGCGCGCCTGTTTGGCCGCAAAGCCAGCGGCGGCAAAGTGGAAATATTGATCGAGCGGGTTCTAGAAGCGTCCAGTGCGCTCGCCCATGTGCGTGCCAGCAAGGCTCCGGCTGCCGGCAGTGAGCTGCTGCTTGACGATGGCACGCGCTTGCAGGTGACCGGGAGGGAAGGAGCGCTGTTTGTGCTTGCCTGCCAATCGGAGCCTATGTTGTCGGTACTCGAACGGCTCGGGCATATTCCTTTGCCGCCGTATATCGACCGGGAGGATACGCAGGAAGACGAGGAGCGTTATCAAACGGTTTATGCGCGTCACGCCGGTGCGGTAGCAGCGCCCACGGCGGGTTTGCATTTTGATGATGCGCTGCTCGATAGCATTCGCCAGCGTGGTGTCGATATGGCTTTTGTCACTTTACATGTGGGGGCGGGAACCTTTCAGCCGGTGCGGGTGGATGATATTGCCAGCCATAAAATGCACAGCGAAGTCATTGTTGTCGATCAAG
>Ga0209075_1002935_pt1 | contig 14602 bp, 6 predicted proteins | sample Stecom2011_FD_187523 | JGI IMG/M metagenome (GOLD analysis project Ga0209075, IMG submission 187523) | Agricultural soil microbial communities from Utah to study Nitrogen management - Steer compost 2011 (SPAdes) (version 2) | ecosystem: Environmental > Terrestrial > Soil > Agricultural land... | reverse complement strand
TAACCGGCTTACCCGAACAAACCTCCTCGGCATTGGTATCGTTTGCGGGATGGAGGTCATCCCCATCAATACCAATCAGATCAAAATCACCAAAGGCTGCGGGGTGACATCGGCCGGCTATCTGGCCACGTTTGGTGAAAAGAACGGTGTTTTGCAGGATCTCACCTTTTCTTCAGCCAAAACCTACACAGTGCCTGAAGAGGTGGAATACCCGCCGCTTTTTGACTCCACCACCAAACAGAACCATTTTGAACTCTGGGAACTGATGGAGGCCACGGCTGCACCTAATCCCGCCCCTACCGGTTTCCGAATTCTGGATGCCAATTTCCTGAACCCGCCCAATGCCGGTCAAAAAAAAGTGGTAATGATTTTTGTAGAGCTACTTCAGAATGTCAACAAGAACTGTTCGCCCATTTCCTGTGATGACAAAGGCGTCAATATCTCCGTGGTTTTGAGGCCCTTGCTTATCAAAAAATCAGACGCAGATATTTTATTGGCAGAGGTCAGTGCGTATACCGGTGCGGGTTCTTACACTGCGGCCAATGCCGCCTTTACCCTTGCGGACATGCGTTTACGGCGTTTTGATGTACCGGCCACAGCTCTCAGCTCTGGTGCCGACATTGTTCAGGGTTACAAAAATATTCTGACTCAAAGTTTCATTGAAAACAGCTTGAAGGTCAATCTCAACACCGCTTATAACGAGTTTGGCACACTGCTCAATGGTATCAACAACGAGATTGCAGCCTTTACGCCACCTTATAATGCCGGTAAAATTGATCTGCCAAACCCCTGGGAATATCAGTATTTCTATGATTTCATCTATGACCTCATGGAAGTCTATGAAGAAATCAAACGACTGAGCTCCTCCATCATGCCCGTTTGCTGCCCTGATGAGCGGCTATTTCCCCGACATTTGGTTTTAGGTCAGGCTACTGAAAACACCACCGAGGTACGTAGTAACTACCGGCATTATTTTATTCCTTCGCCCATTTTGAGCAAAGGGAATAAGGAGGTCAAAAAGCTGCGGTCGTTCTTCCGCAAGCTGATGATCATGCTGAAGTCGCAGATTTTCAGAGTGCCTTCGCCGACAAATACACCGGTTAAAATCACGCCTTCAAAGCTGGGACCCTATCCGCTTTCTGCCAAGGCCATACCCTATTATTATCAATTAGACAGCCCACCCCACAAACTCTATGAATACTGGAATTTCAGAAAAACGGAGCTTCACCGCGCCAATCAAAACCTGACCTATTTCAGCAATTTGTACAATCCCGCCGGGCCAGATTTTGTACAAAACCCACTCTGGTATGATTTGGATCCTTATAATTTTTTGAGGATTGAAGGGCACGTTGGATATGATTTCAGGCAGGCTTTGAAACAAATCTCCGATATCCGGGATCTAAACAGACTACCTTTTGACGTCGTGGCAATTCAGACCGGAGAGACCAATTATAACACCCTGGAAATCAAGCCACGAGACTACCATTTCAGCGACCTGGAAATCAACTGGGACGTGACCCGCCGGGAGTGGGAATCCATCATCGGCAAGGTCATTGAATACCTGGATGACCGTTTTGAGGACAGAGATCTGATTTCTATTTCCAGCAATATTAATCAGCAGGCTATTGAGCTACGGGCCAAACTGGTGCTTTCTAAGACTTTTATGGTCAATGACTTGCCTGATTTTTATGGTAGCTACTGGACCTTCATCAATCTTTACGAGGACATTGAGATAAAGTCCAAAAAACTACGGGCTGATCTACTAAAACAGACCAAACGTGACGAAACGCTGCTGGAAGATTTGATAGATCATGTGGATGAGCTCATTCAGGCAGAACACAAGGGTCCTTTCCGAGCCATTTATCAGGAATATAAACGGAGGTTTGACCTCATGAAATCGCAACTGGCACTGGCCACCTACGCCAAAGCCCACCCTGGTTTGCAGCACAGAGCCGGTGTTCCCACGGGCGGCACCTTTATTCTGGTCTATGATGGCCAGGGCAAAAGCAATGCCCAGCCGGTGATTGCCGATTTCTATTTACCCTACCGCTGCTGCTCAGACTGCAGCCCGGGCCAGGTTGTCATTATGCCTCCCGAGCAGCAGCCCGATGACCCCATACCTGTTCCAGAAATCAAAGAAACCCAGAATGGCTGTAAGGGTAATACCTACGTTTTTGCCTTTGAAATTAGTAACGGTACAGCACCCTATAAAGTATTTGTGGATAATGTATTAGACAGTACTACCAGCCAGAACAGCGTCATCATTCAGGGTTTTTCCGGCTTAGGCCAGCATACGGTTCATATTGAAGATGCCAATGGACAGAAAAGCAATATTGTGTTTATAAATGTAGTTAGCTGCTGTGATTTACCCTGTGGCGGTAATATGCTCGACTGCGAATATTTCTTCATACCACGGCCACAGAAAGGTAGCAATGATAAATATGAGGTGAGACTAAATGCCCTGTTCTTTGATGGATCTGATATGCAAGATCAACCTCTTCAGGTAGATCTTGCGAACATGAAGCAAACGTTGGTAAACCAAGGCGTCAACACAAATACATATCCAGCTTTCGCCAAATTTATTTTGGAAAAGTTAGAAAGTATAATGACTGCCAATATGGTACCTGCCGAGCTCATTCAACTAATTTATGAGGAAAAAGATCAGGAATTTGAAAGCATCAGAATCAGACGTTTTGAATGCCACGATTTTGCCGTAGAACTTGCTATCAAAATAAACGATGATCCGGTTTTCTCAATGCATTTTGACCAAAATGGCACAACGTTAAGCACAGAAAACGAACAATGGCTCATCCCAAAATTTAACTGCATCAGAATTAATCAGTGTTCAGATGCTTCTGAAGAATTATGCAAACAAAAACCGGTAATTAATGAAATTAAATTTGAAAGGCTGAACGAAACCAGCGGGAGGCTTTCCACAAGTCCCTCGAATGCGGGAGCACAGTTTTTTTGGCTTATCAATGGTAAGGAAGTTAAGCCGGAAGTAACTAATCAGGTTCAGCCGATTACTAATTTCCCAAGGGCTACACGAGCCGTAGAAGTTCAGGTATTTGTATTCTCCGAAGGTTGTATGAGTACTTTACGTAAAATTGTACCGCTGGTCTAATGCATATCATTCAACGAAATACCGTCAGTTTTAATGTTACCTCTGGCCGTGATATGAAGAGCTTGCAGGAGGAACTAAGCACCTTCTGTGCAGGGCCTTTGATGGAGCGGTTGGAGAAGACGCTGGATAAAATCAGCTTTGCACGGGATTTGAAAATTGAGCGGCTGGAGCTGGAGTTTGACCTGAATAACCCGGAAGATTTTGAGCAAAAATTGCTGGCATTAATTGAACAAAATCTGATTTCTGAAATAGCAAAAAATCTTCCAGCAACACTTCCAGAAGGAGTGGTCAATGAAAAGTTAACAGATCAGTTTCAGGCTATAAAACCGGTAGAATTGCTCACTCACTTTTTACGGTATGGCAGCCTACCATGGTGGTCAAAAACGGAATCTCTGGAGACGCTTTTAAGCAGGGTGACCGAGGAAAGTACCAGCACACAGACAGCGAAAGTCTTTCTCTTTCTGATGTCAAATGAAGCCGCGTTGACCCGTTTGATTTATCAATGGCAGCCCGTTGAATCATTGACGTTTATTCTGGGGCTAATTTCGTCTTCTATGGCCATAGCCATAGAAATTTCATTGAAAACAAATCCTGAAAAGGAAGTTCTTTTGACCGCTTTGAGCCAATCCTTTAAATCGCTTTCTCAAAGCCCAAAAATTCATGAATTTGGGATATTTCGGTCAATCATTCACTCATTAATAAGCCGTAAGATTCTGCCTGCCCCCGAAGCCGAGCAGTTGATTTCATCCTTTGACAACACTCCGTTGGAAGACAAACCCCTTCCACCAAAATCAGCAGAACCCGAGTCTACTCCCCCGCCTTCTGACGAGGAGGAGTGGTACGTAGAAAATGCAGGACTAATTCTGCTTAACCCATTTATCCGCGGCTTTTTGCAGGAGTATGAAGCCTGTGATGCAGAGCAAATCATCGACCCAAACCTGGCTTTGTACCTGCTGCAATATCTGGCCACCGGCAAAGAAGAGGCATGGGAAAGTGAACTGGTGTTGAACAAAATCCTCTGTGGCCTTCCACTGGATTTTGTGGTTAAACCACCCGTCAAACTCCCTGAAAACCTGAAGGCAGAAAGTGAAAAGCTAATCACCGCCTGCATAAAATACTGGCCGGTGATGCAGGGAACCAGTGTGGAGGGCTTCAGGGAAGCATTTTTGAAAAGAGGTGGGAAAATTAGTCAACAATTTGTTGGATATCAGTTAACTGTAGAATTAAAACCCTATGACATGCTATTGGCCGAAGTACCCTGGAATATCAATATAGTAGGCTTCAACTGGATGCAGAAACCACTAAAGATTAATTGGACACATTAAAAATGGAAGCTGTACAAACACATAAACCGGCCGACTCCAAGTCAAAGTCAAGCTCCCGCATTCAGCGGAAGACCGGTTTTGTACAGCCAAAACTACAGGTAAGCAAGGCGAATGACAGCTACGAAAAAGAAGCCGACCACATGGCGGATAAAGTGGTTGGAAAATCTGCCGCTACCAATCAGACACCGCTGGCAAAACAAGTAAGTCCGCTGGTACAGCGAAAAGAGGAGGAGGTTCAGACTAAGATGGACGAGGAACCCATCCAAAAGAAAGAGGAAGAAGTCCAGACTAAAATGGAAAAAGAGCCGGTCCAAAAGAAAGAAGAAGAGCTCCAAACCAAAATGGACAAAGAACCCGTCCAGAAGAAAGAAGAGGAAGTCCAGGCCAAATTGGAAGAAGAACCGGTTCAGAAAAAGGACGATGAAGTTCAAACCAAAAAAGTACCTAAAGACCAGGAACCCGAAGACTACCCCTTTGTTGAAGAAAAACTAAAAGACACCCGCGGTCAGGGGAGCCCTTTAAGCACGGGTGTTCTCCAGGAACTGCAAAGTCAATTTGGAGTAAAACTTGATACCGTTCGAATCCACACGGGTGAGGCAGCCGTTCAGATGAACCGGGCTTTGGGAGCTCAGGCCTTTACAAATGGCAAGGACATCTATTTCAACGAAGGTAGATTTAACCCCTTCACTAGCGATGGCAAACACCTGCTAGCTCACGAAATGACCCACACCATTCAACAGGGAGCTGTTGCAGAAAAAGCCGAAGACAAAAAGAAAGAAATTTTACCCATTCAGCTCAATCCGCAGCTGGATCAGGCCATAGCCATTGCCGTAGGTGAACGCGGGAAAGTAAACGCTAAAGCCAAAAATCCCGACGGCACACGTGTGGGTTATGAGCACCTTTTAAAGTATTTCAAAACGGCCTTCGGTGCGAATTGGGACGGCAGCCTTGAAGCCAATATCAAAACATACACCACCACCGCCTCCAATCAGGTAGGCGTGTCTAAAGATGCCATGCCCAGCTGGTGCGGTATCTTCATCTGGTGGGCGTATAAAACGGCCGGTATTCCGATCACCGACTGGCAGCTGGGCGTACCCATGGGAGCTAATATTGGCAACTACCCAGCCCCACATGTGCCGCTTGCAGGTGATATTGGCCAGAAAGTGATGCATCAACACTTTGCCATGGTGCTGGAATCTGACGGAAAAACCGTAAAAACCATTAACGGGAACACCGCCGGCTCAGATAATCTGGGGGGGCAAATTGAAGAAAAAACAGAGCCCGCTTCTGCCTTTGCCGTCTACTATAATCCGTTAGGCGGAAAGCTAAATGGCACCGTACCAGATGTCTCCGAGGAAGATTTGCCTCAGCCCACCGTCAAAGTAGAAACGCCTGAATCAAACGTTCCATTTTCCAAAGACAAGGAACTGGTCAAATCACCCAAAGTAGAAAAAGCCAAAGGAGACAAAGCTAAAAACGTCAAAGGCAAAAAAAAAGAGGCTATGGAAGAGCCTGGCAAGCCCAAAAAGGTGAAAATAGCTCCTAAATCTCCCGAAAAAGATCCGGCTTTTCAGGCTATGAAAAAACGTACCAAGGCCACCTCTTCCAAAGTACAGCAGCACGAACCAGCCACCAAAAAACAAGCTGATGCCGCCAATGCCGCCGTGGGGCCTGCCAATGAGGTAGAAAGTAAGGCTCAGGAAAATCAAACCGACGAATTTGCCGCTCATAAGCCAGCGGTTTTTGATGCCAGCGGTTTCAAAAAAGCCCTGAAGGCCAAGTTAGAAGAAATCACTCCGAAAAACTTGGAAGAGGCCGACGAATTCAAAGAGAAAGGCAAAACGGAAGATGTTAAAAAGGTAGCCACAGACGGTGTAAAAGCTGAAAAAGAAAAAACCGCAGGGCCCACCGAAGAGAAGAACAGAGAGCCACTGAACACCACCGGCATAGCAGGCAAAGAAGTAGTACCACTTACTGAAACGCCTGTCGAGCCAACGCCCATGGTGGCCAGTCCCAAAGATGCAGCACCGAAAAAAAGATCGGAGGAAGAATATACTTCCAAAGAGGAAAGCCAACGTCTGAATACCCCGCTGGAGGAAAACAATATTAGCGAATCTCAACTGATAGCAGGGAATGAACCAGCATTTGCGCAGGCAGTTGAAACCAAAAATACTACTCAAAATCAGGTAGTTAACTCTGAGTCAGAGTTCAGACAGGAGGAAAAAATAACTGTCAAGAAAGCAGAAAATCAAGCAGTAAGTGGTACAGAAAATACCATGCAGGATATGCTGGGCACCAAAAACAAAAACACTGCCACCATAGCCACTACCCAGCAACAGTCTAAAACCAAAGATGAACTTGAACGGCAGAAAATTGCAAATGATATCAATGGAATTTTCACCAAAACCAAGAACAATGTTGATGAAATTCTTACTACACTGGATACACATATAAACACCATTTTTGATCAGGGATCGGCTTTAGCCAAACTTACGTTTGAGAAAGACGTGGACAAAAAAATGAGCGACTACAAAGATCGCAGATACAGTGGTCTGCGTGGTAAAGCCCGATGGGTAAAAGACAAGTTTTTTGACCTGCCCTCTGAAGTCAACAGATTCTATGAAGAAAGCCGTGACCAATACATCAAAGACATGGATGTGGTCATTGACACCGTGGCCAATATAGTAGCCACTAAGCTCACTGAGGCCCAAAAAGCAGTTACCAATGGAAAAACCGAGATCAAGAAATACGTAGAAAATCTACCCAAAAATCTACAGAAATACGGGAAGGAGTCGGCGGAATCCATGGAGTCAAAATTTGAGGAACTGGAGCAGTCAATCAATGACAAACAAAGCCAGCTGGTGGATAATCTGGCACAGAAATACAAAGAAAATCTGGCTGCCGTAGATGCCCGTATCACCGAGCTGAAAGAAGCCAATAAAGGATTGATTTCTAAGGCAAAAGACGCCATAGTAGGCGTAGTAAAAACCATTCTGGAGCTTAAAAATATGCTCCTGAATATTCTGGCGAAAGCCATCTCTGTCATTGACAAAATCATTACAGACCCTATCGGCTTTTTGAAAAATCTGGTGGCCGGTATAAAGACGGGTTTGAATAATTTCATCGGCAATATCTGGAAACACCTCAAAGAAGGCTTCATTTCCTGGCTTACCGGCTCTTTTGGCGGTGCGGGCATTCAGTTTCCCGATACCTGGGATTTGAAAGGAATTTTCACCTTTGTCATGTCATTGCTGGGTCTCACCTGGGATAATATACGCATGCGAGCCGTCAAAAAACTGGGGGAGCCGGTGGTCAAAGCTCTGGAAACAGCTTTTGAGATTTTCCAGATCATTCGTAAAGATGGGCTGGCCGGGCTCTGGAATTATATCAAAGAGAAAATTGGTGACCTAAAAGTGGCCGTTTGGGATGCCGTCCAAAACTTCATCGTGGAGAAAGTCATTACCGCCGGTATCACCTGGGTTCTTGGCCTTCTGAACCCAGCGGGGGCCTTTATTAAAGCCTGTAAGCTCATTTATGACATCGTAATCTTCTTTGTGGAAAATGCCAAACGGCTTATTGACCTGGTGAATGCGGTCATTGACTCTGTGGTGGATGTTGCCAAGGGAGCCATTGGCGGAGCCGCCAAAAAAATCGAGGATGCCCTAGCAAAACTGGTGCCTATTGCCATTGGCTTTTTAGCCGCATTGGTGGGAGTGGGTGGCGTGAGTAAAAAGGTCAAAGACATCATCGAAAAAATACGCAAGCCCATTAATAAGGCCATCGATTGGGTGCTGGATCAGGCAGTAAAAGTGGCTAAAAAACTTGGACTTGACAAACTGGTTAAAGGAGCCAAAAACCTGCTGGCCAAGCTCTTTGAATGGTGGAAAATGAAGACCGGTTTCAGCACGCCATCAGGTAAAAAACACACCCTGTCCTTCAAAGGCGATAAGAAGAATGGCAAACTAACCGTAGCAAGTACGCCAACGCCAATTGAGAAATACATTTCTGACATAATAATTGAGCCAAAACATAAGGCTGACAGGGACGAAGCGCTGAAAATCGCCAAAACCATCCATAAAGAAACCGCCAAAGAATATAACGGTAAAGATGAGGCGGCCAAAAAGAAGTTTGATGAAACCAAAGAAGCCACGCTGAAGTCTGAATTCAGCAAACTCAAATACAGGCTTTCAAAATTACCTGATGGTGGACAAGCAGCTTCCGGCGAAATTCCGGAGGTTCTTCAGAAATATACCACTACCTCGGTATTGGATGAAAACGGCAAGCTTAAGGGAGAGTTTATGACGGCCCTGGTACCCACCAATTATTACGTCAAAACAGATGGAAGTAATATTAGAGTTATTCGTAAAAAAGCTGAGGACAAAATCGTGTCTTTATTTATCAATAAAGATACGAAACTGGAAATTGGCTCTGAAAGGGATTATGTTCCCGACCACAAAAACTATAAGCCGGAAAACATCAAAGTATCACAAACCAAGGGAGTTTATACCGCAGAATATACCACTAAAACCTATGATGGTAAGGCTGGGCCGTCATACTCCGTTGACATCAGTTTTGAAGAGATTATCAAAGACGCCCCAAACAGAAAAGAAACCCGCGTAGTTAGTGGTAAATCTTTAGTCTTTAAACCCGAAGGCAATCCAAGAGGTGTGACAGACTCAGCAAAATCCGGTTTTGATAATGCCCACCTTATTGGAGACCGTTTTGGAGGTTCAGGTTATAATCAAGCTTTGAACATCTATCCCTCATCCCCTGACTATAACCGTAAAGACATGCTAGGCATTGAAAATGCCATCGCAGAAAAGGTGAAGGGAACTTCTGGTTATGACAAGACCGTAACCGCAATAATTGAAAGTGAAACTACTTCCAATCTGGAGAAAAAACTCCGTGAAGAATTTAGCCATGATAATAAGACAGCGGTAGAAGGAATGAAGAATAAGGCTGACACTGAAATTACAAAAACTCTAAGAACAGAGATCGCGAAAGATATTGAGGGACTGCCAGGTAAATTTGTCTCTGTTAAATACAAAATAGATAAGCCTCACTTTGGAGACGGCTTGGGAGAAGACGCTGGCTACAACGCACTGATGGAGCAATACAAAAAAGAAAATGTAAACAGCGGTACCACTATTAAAAAAGCAAGCTAACATGGAGAAAAGCACTTACCATAACGCTTTTTCTTTTCTCAAGGAGACCATCCGGGCCAGAATAGCTGAAACTAGAAATGAGCAATATTCCTCAGAAATTAGCCTGCGTCTGGATGGCGAAAGCTTTCTGGCCAAGCTCATAGAAACACACCAGGCTACTGCTGACGAGGTCATCATTTTGCTGCTGGCTCTGGTGCCTCATGTGCTACCTGGTTTTCTGGATGAGATACTTACAGAGTCCTTTGAGGCGGGAACTGAAATTCCTGATTTTGGTGGGGTACGTGGTACACAGTTTCGTGGCATTCAGCCCACTGCAGCAACGGCTTGTTATATCATTGCCGATGCAGATATTTCAAAGCGTATGCACATCATGCGGCTCTTTGAAAACAGCCATTGGTTTCACAAAAACAGCATTCTAAGGCTGGAAGCTCCTCTGTCCGGTGAGCCTAAAATGAGCGGTCGCCTGCTGCTGGATGAAGAATATGTGGAACGCCTCACCACGGGCCGAATCCCCCGCCCGGATGTGGGCTATGATTTCGCCGCAGAATTTATCGAAACCCCATTGGATTGGAAAGATCTGGTGCTGAATCCCAGTACCGAAAAGCAAATTGAGGAAGTTAAAAACTGGCTAAAATACGAGCATATACTACTGAAGGACTGGGGCCTGGCCAAAACCGTGAAACCGGGTTATCGCGTCCTTATGTATGGCACACCTGGTACTGGTAAAACACTTACCAGCATGCTGCTGGGCAAAGCCACCGGCAGAGATGTCTTTCGGGTAGACTTGTCTCAGCTGGTCTCCAAGTACATCGGTGAAACCTCTAAAAACCTAGCAAAACTGTTTGACAAAGCCAAAAACAAGAACTGGATTTTAGTTTTTGATGAAGGAGAAGTGATGTTTAGCAAACGCATGAGCGTCAAAGAATCAAATGACATGCATGCTAATCAAAACATTGCCTATCTGTTACAGCGGATTGAGTCTTTTGATGGACTGGTTGTAGTAGCCACCAATCTGAAGAGCAATATGGATGAAGCCTTCTTACGTCGTTTCCAGTCCATCATCTATTTCCCGAAACCCAATGCCGAAGAACGCTTCAAACTCTGGAACAAAGCCCTACCTTCAAAAATCAAAAAGGACAAAGCATTGGATATAAAACAAATAGCCGAACGTTACGAACTCACGGGCTCCAATATTGTTAATATCATTCAAAAGGTCTCCTTACAGCTGATCAGTAAAAAATCCACCACCCTCACAGAACAAATTCTGATAGAAAACATCAATAAGGAATTTCTGAAGGAGGGGAAGATGATTTGAGGGGCTTTAGTCCATAGAATTACGTGAAAGGACAGGTGATTGTCAAATGCTTTTCAGGGAGATTTACAAATAGTTTTAGATCAACTGCCAGCCACAATTCGGGTCTGCTTATAAAATATAAAGATCGTTCTTTTTGGGATTGCTCGTGATTATTTTGAATTTGAAGACATCTAAGTGCTAGGAAGTATTGCAAAGACCAACAAGAGGAGTGTACCCAACAGTCCCTACACCAGCCCCGGCCAATTGACTCTGGTAGGATTTCAGACTCCGTTTTACAACCAGCTCGATCCAACCAACAGATGGGTGACGTTGAGCGCACAGATCCCTTGAGAGTTGAAATAGCGTGTCAACTTTACTGAAGGAAAATAAGGTCAATATAGGCAATCATACCACGAGAATCGGGGCTACGGCATTCTTTAGGCCTGTTGGTCAAGCGAAACGCTCCCTTAATGGCCCTAATCCGGATTTTGCATTTCTAACCTGGAGTGGCAGTCTGTACCTGGTACCCCAACATCTGAATACGGGCAATGATGTAGAAAAGGGTTAACTGATTTTGCTAACAGCTATTATTCATTTACCCTTCTGGACAATGGATTTCAAATAGCGAAAACATATTTTACAAAGGTCTGGGAGGATGAAAATTATCTCTCTATTTCTAAACAGTCCTGAATACAGAAAAGTGAATAGTGAGGAATTAGACAAACAAAGCCATAGCTATTTTCCTTTATATGATCCGGTCGGATGGAGATTTACTAAACGTGCAATTCTTATAGATCCCGACATCCCAAAAGATAACTTTGATCCTAAATACTTCCTGGATGAGGAAAAATACATTTTTTTGACAGTACTCTTCTATAAAGATGCCTATCTGTACTATGGCCCATTGGTCTTTCTATCCATCTGTTGACCACAAAGGTTCACACGAAAGGTTCGTCAGGAATATAACAGGATATTATCAAAACCTGGACGAAATTATCCATAAGTCGAAAAACTTCGCATTTCGTACCTCGAGCGGCAGTCTGTACTTAGTGACCCAGCATCTTAATATTGGTTAAATATAAATTAGCCCATCTATCACACATATACTGGAGAGACAGCCTTGGTTAAAAAATTATCATCCACCAACTCTTATATCAAGTCAAAAGCATAGGCATAATCCAGGATATCTTTAAAAGTATGGATATTTAGCTTCAAATTGATATTCTTCCGGTGCTGCTCCACCGTCCTGCGGCTAATGGATAACTGATGGGAAATTTGGGGGTTGTTCAGGCCTTCGGCCAGCAATTTAAAGATTTCACATTCCCGCACGGTCAGAAATTCAAAATCATGCGCATGGTTTTTCTTGAACAGCTCTTCGGAAATGATCCTGTTCATCTTTTTCGAAAGAAGATAATCATTTTCAATCGGCTGAAAAACAGACACAAAGCCGGAAAGGAGTCGGCATTTTTTTATAAAGACAAGACATATCGAAAAGGACTTTATTGAGGGATTATAGATTTGATGGTAATTGGAATAAACAATCCCCTCATCGTTTTTCGCATAAAATTGTTTAATTCTTGGAAACTCATTCTTCACGGTATCGGGATGGTAAAACTCCTGAATAAAGCCGTTGCCCATTTTAAGGATTTGTTCCTTAGGTAGGCAGAACCATTCGCAGGCTTTCTGATTAAGGAATTGAAAATTGTAATCGGAATCATTGAAATGGAGAATGTCAGGGCAAATTCTTCCCACTTCTTCTAGGGAAACTTCTCGCGCACTTAGCATGCGATCATAGTGAACCAAATTTTGATGCTGGGTCTCCAGAGCTTCTGTTAGTGTTTCCATTTTATTAAAGAATAATAAAAGTAAAACTATGAATGTCTGCTTCTCACTTTGCAAAGAATATCAGACGAGCTTGTAAGTGAAATCGCCTTAAAATATGAACCTATCCTCGCTTGGAATCACCATAATAGAGTACATTGATAACTTACACTCCGAGAAAGAAACGATTTGCCTTGAAACATATTTCTATTCTCGAAACAGTCGTCTGACTTATAAAGTTAATTTGATTTTTCCAATGGATAATTTCTAAACACCGCGTTATCTCTCCATCAAAAAAATGCAAAAAACACTTTACAAGATATAAATTCGAAAGCCTATCTATTACTGTGAAGTTCGAATTTTTAATTATATAAAACAATTATTTGCAGATAAAAAAATTTAAGTTAATCTGAACCCTTATTTGTTATAGGCCAATGATAATGAAAGGGATAGCATCTGTTCCACTTTAACCAAACCGCCTAATTTGGAGGGAGGATTAAGGTCTAGCGTTTCAAAATCGAGCGTCAAATTCCCCTGAAGTTCAGTACCGCTGTCGGACAATTGAAAATCCTTAAAGAGCAATTGTTTACCCGCCAACTCCAAATGCAGGTCACAGCTGTAATTGTTCTTGTTTTTCCTTAATTTGGCCACCTTCACATAGGCTTGGGGATATTCTTTGGCCTTTATGGTTTTTCTAAAATCGTTGTTCAATAAAAAGTTGCCGCATGCAAAATCGCTCACAGCTATATCAAAGCTAAAAATCTCGGCAGACTTGTTGTCGACAAAAGAAAGCGTATCCTTTACCCCTCTTATATTATACCCACATTCAAATTTCCCCAAGGAAGTGTTGCCTGAGACGGTAATTTCTTTCTCAATAATCACCAGCCTTTCATGCTTGGGCTGGAAGCTGAACATTAGTATAAGGGAAAGCCAAAGGATACGCATTGTTTCTGTCTTTTTAGGTTCTAAAAAGCTATCACTCCTTCGATCATCAAGCCGTCGAATTTACCACCATTTCTGACATCCAAGGCTCCGAAGTCATTGTAGTTCTGGCTGACATACTCCAATTTTGCAAGGATATTTTTGGTCACGAACCATCCCCCACCAATCTGTATTCTATCAATGGATGGTTCTGATCCATCCTGCAGTTCTCCGTTGACTTTATTATATCGGCCTGCCAGATAGAAATCTTCAGCGTTTCCGAATCTGTAGACTACATCAGCACCGACCTGGTTCCATTTTCTGTCCCTAGTTTCATTGGCCGCCTTGCCTTTACTTTGTTCGAGATTACCGAAGAATTCGAATCCACCTACTTTGACAAAAGGGTTGATCACCATAGCGGTTATATTGTCCGTTTGACCTGGATTAAATCTGCCTGAGGTGAAGTTTGCCGCAGTAGTTGCTCCTACTGGTTCCACGACCAGGTAATATCTTGATCCTGTCCTATCGCCAGCCCAAAGGGTGTTTCTGCTGGATCCAGCAGTGTGATAGATAGAACCGGTCAAACGCACCCTTACGTTATCTTCCACCTGCTTATCATAGCCCAACTTACCGATAAAGGATAGCTCGCGGTCATCCGGATTGGTTACACCGCCCTGGATCTCACCTCCTGTCACAGAGCCTACGGCAAGAAAACCATTGTTTTGATAGATAACCTCAGCACCAATTTCCGTGGTAAAAGCATCCATAATATAGTTGCCTACGAACGGGTTGTAAAATGCGTTGGCGTTATCTGTCCTTCTAAAGTGGGCGTCCCCGTAGTTGATTTCCATGTGGCCCACCTTCAAAGTGACATTTTCAAAGATCTTGTCCAATATTGGGCTGTTAAGAAAATCCACTTTATCCACTTGTATAAATCCACCTTTTACCCAAG
>Ga0209075_1002934_pt1 | contig 14610 bp, 8 predicted proteins | sample Stecom2011_FD_187523 | JGI IMG/M metagenome (GOLD analysis project Ga0209075, IMG submission 187523) | Agricultural soil microbial communities from Utah to study Nitrogen management - Steer compost 2011 (SPAdes) (version 2) | ecosystem: Environmental > Terrestrial > Soil > Agricultural land... | reverse complement strand
TTTATTTAAGTAATAATTGAAAGTTTATGATGACCTCCAAAGAGATTAGACAGTCGTATAAAGATTTTTTTCAGTCGAAAGAACATCGCATTGTGCCTTCTGCACCCATGGTTATTAAAGATGACCCTACACTGATGTTTACAAATGCAGGGATGAACCAGTTTAAGGATGTTATTCTGGGTAATGCGCCAATTAAATATCCACGTGTGGCCGACTCGCAGAAGTGTTTGAGGGTGAGTGGTAAGCACAACGATCTTGAGGAGGTGGGGCACGATACTTATCACCACACCATGTTTGAGATGCTTGGCAACTGGTCGTTTGGCGATTACTTTAAGAAAGAGGCTATTGAGTGGGCATGGGAGTATTTGACTAATGTATTGAAACTCGATAAAGACAGGCTTTATGCTACTGTTTTTGAGGGTACTCCTGATGAAAACCTGGAGAGGGATGATGAGGCTGCTTCATATTGGGAGATGTATCTGCCAAAGGAAAGGATCATAAATGGAAATAAAGATGATAATTTCTGGGAGATGGGTGATACCGGTCCTTGCGGTCCATGTTCAGAAATTCATATAGATATCAGACCCGATGCCGATAGGGCAAAAGTAGACGGGGTTACGCTTGTTAATCAAGATCATCCACAGGTGGTTGAGATATGGAACCTTGTGTTTATGCAATATAACCGCAAAGCTGATGGCTCACTCGAACAACTTCCTGCAAAGGTTATCGATACAGGAATGGGCTTCGAGAGGTTGTGTATGGCCGTTCAGGGTACTCAGTCTAATTATGATACCGACCTGTTTCAGACTATAATAAAGAAAATAGGAGAGGTTAGCGGTAAAAAATATGGCGATGATGAGAAGGTCGATATCGCAATGCGTGTTATTGCCGACCATGTAAGAACTATTGCATTCTCTATTACTGATGGACAGCTCCCTTCAAATGCTAAAGCGGGTTATGTGATTAGACGCATTCTTCGTCGTGCCGTACGTTATGGCTATACATTCCTTAATATGCATGAGTCGTTTATGTACAAACTAATACCTACTCTTATTGAGGTAATGGGAGATGCATATCCAGAGCTTGAGGCGCAGCAGGGGCTTATCGAAAAGGTTATGAAAGAGGAGGAGGAGTCGTTTCTTCGTACTCTGGAAACTGGTATTAAGCTACTCGAAAGAAATCTTCCTGAGAAGGAGGGTGGGGTACTTAGCGGTGAAGTTGCTTTTAAACTTTATGACACTTTTGGTTTCCCACTCGACCTTACTGAGCTGATCTTACGTGAACATGGCATGTCTGCCGATGTTGATGGTTTTAATGCTGAGATGCAGAAGCAGAAAGACAGAGCTCGTAATGCTGCAGCTGTGGAGACGGGCGACTGGACAAAAGTTGCTGATGGTGAGGCTGAGTTTGTTGGTTATGATGAAACTGAAAGCACTACTCAGATTCTTCGCTATCGTGCTGTAAAGCAAAAGAACTCAGAATTTTATCAAATTGTACTTTCCCGTTCTCCGTTTTATGCCGAGATGGGTGGTCAGGTTGGTGATAGTGGTTGGTTGATTTCAGAAACAGGCGAGAAGATTGAAGTTTTTGATACCAAACGTGAGAATAATCTGGCAGTGCATCTTACAAAAAAACTTCCTCAAAATTTAGAGGGTGTGTTTATTGCAAAAATAGATACAGAGAAGAGAACGGCTACTGAGTGTAATCACTCTGCTACTCATCTTATGCACGAAGCTCTTCGTGAGGTGTTGGGCGAACATGTTGAGCAAAAGGGTTCGTATGTATCGCCTGAGGTACTTAGGTTCGACTTCTCTCATTTCCAGAAGATGACTCCCGAAGAGATCAGAGAGGTGGAGGTAAGAGTTACTGATAAAATAAGAAACAATTTCCCAATTGAAGAGCATCGTAACGTTGCAATTGAGGAGGCAAAAGCGCAAGGTGCTATGGCTCTTTTTGGTGAGAAATATGGCGATGAGGTGCGTACCGTAAGATTTGGCTCTTCTATTGAGCTGTGCGGTGGTACTCATATCTCTTCAACCGGTCGTATTGGCACATTCAGAATTGTGAGTGAAGGTGCAATTTCTGCAGGTGTACGTCGTATAGAGGCAGTTACAGCCAAGGTTTGCGAGGATTATCTGTATGCCAAGGAAGATGCAATACAGGAGATAAAAAATATGCTCAACAACGTTCCTGATATTATGCAGGGAGTTCATCGTCTGATTGCAGATAATGATGAGATGAAAAAGGAACTGCAGAGTTTTGTGAAGGAGAAAACTGAACAACTGAAGTTAAGGGTTATTGAAAAGAAAAAAGAAATAAATGGTGTTGATGTCTTTAAACTGGTTGTTCCATTTGGTTCACCCGATGTAATAAAAGATATTGCATTTCAGCTAAAAGGTCAGTTCCCAGAAAAGATGTTGTTTGTGGGTGCATCGGCTGCAAATGGTAAGCCTAACCTCACCGTTATGCTTAGCGATGACCTAGTTGCTCAGGGTATGCATGCTGGTAATATTGTGCGTGAAGCTGCTAAACTTATTCAGGGTGGTGGAGGTGGTCAACCTCACTTTGCATCGGCAGGCGGTAAGAATGCTGATGGATTGACTGCTGCTGTAGATTTGGTAATTAAAAAGATTGAGGGGTAACGATAAAACATCATTATGAGTAGTTTCAGGAAATCGATATTAACTATTGTTGCATTTATATTCATTTGTGTGGGCTCATTTTCAAAGGAGCCTGCCGATAAAGTGAATCCGTTTATAGGTACAACAAACTACGGTACAACTAACCCCGGTCCGGTGCTTCCGAATGGTATGATGTCGGTTTCTCCATTTAACGTAATGGGGTCGGATTTGAACAGATTCGACAAGGATAATCAGTGGTGGTCTACTCCCTATACCAATATAAATAAATTCTTCACTGGTTTCTCTCATGTCAACTTAAGCGGGGTAGGGTGTCCTGAAATGGGGTCACTTCTATTGATGCCTACATCAGGTGAACTAAATGTTAACTATGAGGAGTATGGCAGTGAGTATACTAAAGAGACAGCAACACCAGGTTATTACTCTAATATTTTATCAAAGTATAATATAAAAACCGAGGTTTCGGCAACTACTCGAAGCAGTATAGCCCGATTTACTTTTCCGGAGGGAAAAGGAAATATTCTTCTGAATCTGGGTGAAGGACTCACTAATGAGTCGGGTGCATGGATGCGACGAGTTAGCGAAACTGAAATAGAAGGTATGAAGGTTTTGGGTACTTTTTGTTATAATCCAGAGGCTGTTTTTCCTATTTACTTTGTGATGAGGGTTAATAAAATGCCTGAGTCAACAGGATACTGGAAGATGCAACGCGAGATGGGTGTAGAGGCTCAATGGGACGCAACCAGTGGTATTAGGAAGTTGTATACTCGTTACAACAGGGATATTGCAGGTGATGATATAGGTGCTTACTTTACATACAATCTTGAAGAGGGTGAGACCGTTGAAGTTCAGATTGGAGTATCTTTTGTTAGTACAGAGAATGCACGCATGAACCTTGATGCAGAGCAGAAAGGTTTTGATTTTGATGTGGTGCATAACAATGCCCGTGAAGTTTGGAATGAGGCATTGTCTAAAGTGATTGCCGAGGGTGGTACCGACGATCAGCAGACTGTGTTTTACACCGGTCTTTACCACGCTCTTATTCATCCTAATATACTTAATGATGTAAATGGGGAGTATCCCGAGATGGAGAGTGATGGAATTGGGAAGACAAACTCTAATCGATATACAGTTTTTTCACTTTGGGATACATATAGAAATGTGCATCAAATGCTGACGCTTCTCTATCCTGAAACACAACTGGATATGGTTCGTTCGATGGTAGATATGTATAAAGAGGGTGGTTGGCTGCCGAGATGGGAGTTATATAGCAGAGAGACTCTAACTATGGAGGGTGACCCCGCAATTCCTGTGATAGTTGATAGTTGGATGAAGGGATTGCGTGACTTCGACGTGAAAACGGCTTACGAAGCTATGTACAAGTCGGCTACCACTCCCGGAAAAGATAATTTTATACGTCCCGATATTGATGATTATATTTACAAAGGTTACATTCCACTTGAGGGTAAGTTCGACAACTCAGTTTCTCATGCATTAGAATACTATATTGCTGATAATGCATTGTCGCAGTTCGCAAAAGCTCTTGGAAAAGATGATGATGCCAAGAGGTTTTATAATCAATCACTTAATTATAAGAAGTACTATTCTCCCGAATATGGAGTTTTTAGGCCAATACTCCCTAACGGAGAGTTTTTATCGCCCTTTGACCCTAAGCAGGGAGAGAACTTTGAGGATGTACCAGGTTTTCATGAAGGGAGTTCATGGAACTATTCATTTATGGTTCCGCATGATGTGGATGGATTGATTAAGATGCATGGAGGGAAGAGGAAGTTTATTAATAAACTTCAGGAGGTGTTTGATGATGAGCATTATGACCCTACTAACGAGCCTAATATTGGCTACCCTTTCTTATTTAGTTATGTAAAAGGCGAAGAGTGGCGAACACAAAAGATCACTCAAGAATTGTTAGCAAAGCATTTCAAGAATTCTACCGACGGACTCCCGGGTAACGATGATACTGGAACAATGTCGACATGGGCGGTTTTTAATATGCTAGGCTTTTATCCAGATGACGCTACCGATACATCTTATACATTCACAACCCCTGTTTTCGATAAGATTAAATTAAATCTTGATGATTTTCACTACAAAGGACATTCAATAGATATTGAGACTGTTCGCCCGTCTGAAGATGCAATTTATATTGATAAAATAGTGATTGATGGTAAACGCTGGAGACAGTATCGCATTAGTCACGAAGAACTTGTTAAGGCAAATAAAATCACTTTCTATCTTAAAGATAGGAGATAGTGGTTTATTACTTTATTATGTTTAAATTTTAAAGGTTAACGTAGCAAAGTAGATAATATTTATTGTTTGTATTTTTAGTGTTGTAATAGGCATTACATCGCTTTTCCTATTATCGATTATAGCTTTATGAGGTTAACTAAACGCTTCCACTTATCAAAGAACTGCTTTTTGAACTTATATACTTTCAGGTCTCTTTGAGCAGAGTGCCACCACTTGCGCCAGTATAGGGCAAAGTAAAATGTAATTGGCATTACAAGGAAATAGATAAGCGCAAGTGACCAATTATTTGTAACTGATCTAATTATAAGTGATTGTATAAGATCGAATATTGGTACGAATACTAGGCCCGTTGCATATCTCACAGAAGGAATAAACTGGTTGTCTTTAAACAGACTGAGCAGTTTTTTATTTATCAAAAGGGGGAAAATTGCATTAAGATAGCCAAATAGCATTATTGGTGAAGTTAAGACTAGACCAGCAAAACGACCGATTATATTCACTTTAGTAGTCGGTTTCTCTATCTGATCTTTTGTGTTAAGCTGATGTTCCTTTAATATCTCTTTAGCCTCACGAAAATCTTTAATTTTACGATCAAACTCCTGACGGTTATTCTCATAAAGATTATCTAAAGTTTTAGTTATATAGAGTGATGATTGCAGATAATCATCCTTTCTGGGAGAAAACTTTTCCATTGCTATACGGTCGCCATTCCAATCGATAGCATCTTTATACTCTTCATAAAACTCGTCATTCCAGATGTTTACCACCATAGATTTTAAACTTGATTCGAGGTCAAGGCGAAGCTGATTGGTTGCAACATTTGGGTTTTCTGCATAAACTTCCTTATATTTTGAAACTTCTATAGGTGTGCCAAATGTAATATATACATCGGTCAGGAATCCAAAAATATCGCGATAGTAAATCGAAACGGGAACAATCTGACTATTTAGCTCAAAGTTAAGCGATGCCTCTGTTGGCAATACTATACGAGGCACTGCTTTTTGAATAGGAAGGAGCGATTGTTTAGGATTGTGCCTTGCCTCAGGAAACAGTGCTATCGGGTTATTCTTTCTAAGGATTCGCGCTGCATTATCAAAAACATCTTTATTCTTATCAAGATTGTCTTTCCCGTCACGTATTCTAAAAACTGGGATAATTCGCATACCACGAAGCATCCATGCAACAAATTTCTTCTTAAATATATCTGCACGTGCAAGAAATACAACCTGCTTAAAGTGATATCCGGCATATACAAGTAAAAGAGCGTCTAGTAAAGCATTTCTGTGATTAGCGGCAAATATAATTGGTTTCTTCTTAGATACATTCTCTTTCCTTCCGGAAAAAACCATCTTCCTGAAGTTAAGTCTTAGTACAGTCTTAACAGGAATTTTCACTAAGAAGTAACGAAAATCGTAATTATAAAGCATAGTTTATTTTTAGAATAACATTTGACTTGAATCAGGTCAATATATTTAATAATCAGTAAATCTAAATTAATTGGCTGTTGCTCTATCTTTAACCTCACGTTTTCGCCAGTATGTAGCTAGAATCAAACCTGCAGCAATATGCCAAATTCCCCACCATGCTGCAACCATAGCCATACCTCCTAAATTAAGTTCAGGAGGAAATATCCTTGGGTTAAAAATAAGAGCAAGCCCTAGTCCCGAATTCTGTATTCCAGTTTCAATTGATATTGTTCTGCAATCATTCTCTTTTATTTTAAAGAGCTTTGGCACTGCGTACCCTGTAATAAATGCTATACCATTGTGTAGTAGTACTAATATAAATATCAGATGAATATATTTTAGGAATATAGTGAAATTGCCCGCCAAAGCTGCCACTATAAATCCAATAAAGAAAATAACGGAAGCAGCTTGTATGGTTTTATCCATTCTTTTGGAGAATTTAGGAAATTTCATTCCAACAAACATTCCTAAAATAACAGGTATACCAAGAATTAAAAAAACGGTTCGGAACATCTCTATAGGGTCAATAGAAATTGGCACTAACAAAGGTGAATGTTTTGCATAGAGCCCACCCCAAAAAGCAAAGTTGAATGGTGTCATTATAAGACTCATTATAGTAGTAATTGTAGTGAGGCTTACAGAGAGTGTTATATTTGCCTTTGAGATTGATGAAATTAGATTTGACACATTTCCTCCGGGGCATGATGAGACTAGTATCATTCCTAATGCTACAGGTGTAGATGGACGAATTATTGAGACTAGCAGGTATGTTAATGCTGGTAAAATAATATACTGCGACACTGATCCTATTACTACTGGCTTAGGGTTTAAAAAGACTGCTCTAAAGTGTCCTGGCCTAATACTTAACGCAACGCCAAACATGATGAAAGCGATTGCAAGATTCATCATATTGACACTATCCTGATTAAAATTCAGCCTTACATAATCTAGCTGACTCATATCCCCGAATAGGGAAAGTAATGGTGATATCTCCATCTGACTTATTGATTTTAAGGCGCAAAGTTACTAAAATAAATTATTTACACCCATTTTTTTGTATTCAGTAGCGCAATGTGCAATAATATCTAAGTTAGTGATAGGTATCTTTTATGCTTCAAAATTAACAATCCAAGTGAATCTCAATCTATTTATGTTGCATGAACAATATTGGATCAGATTGATTATATTTGTAAAAAAAATAATATATGAGTACTCCCTTAGCAGAAAGACTAAGACCACAGAATCTGGATGAATTTATCGGGCAAGAACATTTGGTTGGTAAGGGAGCTGTATTACGCAGAATGATTGAATCAGGTAGAATTCCTTCAATTATCTTTTGGGGGCCTCCAGGAGTCGGCAAAACAACACTTGCAAATATAATTGCTAACACTATAAAAGCACCATTTTATAAGCTAAGTGCTATCAATTCAGGTGTAAAAGATGTGAGGGAAGTTATCCAAAAGGCCAAGGGTACACGGTTTTTTGATTCCGCAGCTCCTATTTTATTTATTGATGAGATTCATCGGTTTAGTAAATCGCAACAGGATTCACTCTTAAATGCTGTTGAAACTGGAACCGTTACATTGATAGGTGCTACTACTGAAAATCCATCTTTTGAAGTTATCAGACCCCTGCTTTCGCGTTGTCAGGTGTATGTGCTAAAATCTATGGAAAAGAAAGATCTCGAGAATTTGCTTGAAAGAGCTCTCACTGAAGATCTTATCCTTAAAGATAAGAAAATTGAGATTAAAGAGAATACAGCTCTTTTCAGATTTTCAGGTGGAGATGCAAGAAAACTTCTTAATATTCTCGATTTAAATATTGCATCGTTTGGTGATGAGGATGATATAGTTATTACAGATCAAATGGTAACCGAACGCCTGCAAGAAAATCCGGCTGCCTACGATAAAGGCGGAGAGATGCACTATGACATAATATCTGCTTTTATCAAATCAATAAGAGGAAGTGACCCCGACGCTGCTATATACTGGTTGGCACGGATGGTTGCTGGAGGCGAGGATCCTAAGTTTATTGCAAGACGACTTGTTATTTCGGCAGCTGAAGATATTGGTTTAGCAAATCCAAATGCTCTACTGCTTGCAAATGCATGCTTCGAAACTTTACAGAAAATTGGATGGCCCGAAGGTCGTATTGTTCTTGCAGAGGCAACTATTTATCTTGCAACATCTCCAAAAAGTAACTCGGCCTATCTGGCAATTGATAGTGCAATATCTAGAGTTGAGCAGACAGGTAATCTGCCTGTCCCTCTTCATTTGCGTAATGCACCTAGCGCTTTAATGAAGGAGCTTGATTATGGTAAGGAGTATAAATATTCACACGACTATGAAAATAATTTTGTTAAGCAGGATTATTTGCCTAAAGAACTAAAGAGTAGCCGTTTCTGGGAACCTCAAGCTTCTCCTGCAGAAAGCAAACTGAACGACTGGATGAAAAAGTTATGGGGAGATGATAAATAGTAAATTGGTGTATATACACCAGAAACAGTTTAATACCAGTCCATTCCCTGATCGTACGGCGAACTTCGTTGCTCATACTTAAGATCCTGTAACATCGAAGAGTTGGCTCTGATAGTGAAGTTGTAAGATTTATAAGGGCCAATTGGTATAAAGCTTGCCGACATACTCCAGCAGTGAAGATTACGAGTAACTGTACAATTTATATTGGTGAATTTTTTCATGTCGAAATTATAATCAGTATTAAAGGTGAAATTCCAGTTTTTAGTAGGCTGAATCGAGCCGCTAAGTCCGAAATTGTGAGTTAATGCACCTTCATACTCTAATCTTTCTGTATTGAACTCACCATATCCATATCGCAATGAATAATTGAACGATAAATTCCAATTTACAGCATTCTTAAGATATCCATTTTCATCAAATTCACCCATTGAATTATCACTATTGTCGAACATAGCATTTCTTCCGGGTGATTCATAAGGATTTTCACCAATAGTGCCGTCATCGGGAAGCTGGTTGTTTAGGTCGGGGTCTCCCTCATCCTCGTCGTCTGCTTTACTGTCGCCACGACCAAATAGTTTGCTAAATGTGTCTTGGTTAAGCGAATAAGAGAAAGAGGTTCCCGTACTCATCAGTTTTCCAAACCCTTTACCACTAAACACTCTTAATTTATCAACTTTAGTAGGTCGGTTGTTTTGATCAAGTTCATAAAGATAAGGATCCCAAACCATATTTAGGCTTAGAGTATATGACTTGGTTAGCTTCAAACGAAGGTTTGTGTTGATGTTGCTCCACTTCATAGAGTCGGCCATCATATTGTAGTTGAAGTTAATGCCAAGGTCATCAATAAGACTTACTTTCTTAACACCAGTTGAATCCTTATCGGATCGTAACTTCATTTCTAGATTGTTTTTGAAATCAAAACCTATACTCCCGCTTTGACCTCTAGAGGCAGTACCAAACATCATCGATGAGTAAGGTGAGTATGTGTATTCAACATCTTCGCCATATTCATTTTTATAGCTGTACGTTTCGTAGAATCCGTATTTTGGATCACCAAAATCGGGTCGATAACTAAAACTTATACTAGGTGAAAAGACATGTCGTATTGCTTGAATCTTATCTCCAAACATCTTCCAGGGAGTGTACATACCGTATAATTTAGTTTGTGCACTTAGAGATGTACTATAATCATATACTCTGTTGAAGCCGTGTATAGTATCAACCGGTACATGCCTTCTTGCAACTGGGTCCCATGCTTGTTTATGTTCTCCGGTGTACCATCTTTCTGTGTAATTAAAAGAGGGTGATAACTGAATAAAATCGAAGAGTGTAAATGTAGCACTAACTGGAATATTATGACGCATTCCATTTGTCCAGTCTCTTACCAGGTTTGCCTTAAGGAATTTATCTTCTTTTGTTGTAATTGAATTACGGAATTCACCCGAATAGCTCATAGATATTTTTTCATACCATCTCTCCTCACCCACTGCTTCTTTTCTTTTAAAAGGGTAGATACGACTCATATTCATTGAAATATTAGGAAGAGTAGCAGCAATTGTTGAGTCTCTCGATACTTGGTTAATATTCATCGTTGCAGATAAGCTCCATGGCGAATCTGGAAAACGTTGGGTGATATTTACACTTGAGCTTTTTGTATTGTTAGATGCTTCACGAGAATATAGTCGGCTAAGGTCGTTATGGTTATTTCTACTTGTTGAGAAATTCACACTTGCCGAAAGTGTGCGATACATATTTGCCTTAGGGTCTTGCGAGTGAGTCCAATTAATCCTAAGGTCCTTTGCAACTGAGTACGCCTCAGGCGCAACATCCTTTAACTCTTTTTCTCCGGTTACTGTATTTAGGTAGTATACATTGAAGTTTCCTGAATATTTGTATCTTTTGCGGTAGTTAGAACGAGCACCCACACCCCACGAACCTTTGGTGTAAATTTCGCCTGTTAGTGAAAGGTCGATATAATCACTTATTGCTAAGTAATAACCTCCATTCTGAAGATAAAAACCTCTATTCATTTCATCTCCATAACTAGGCATAATAATACCTGAAGAGTAGGTTGTTGTAAATGGGAAGAATGCAAAAGGCAGTACAATTGGAAACAGCGGTACATCGGCAACTACAAGCCATGCCGGACCGGTCACTACATCCTTATCGGGCCTTACCTTGGCTTTCGATAGGTTTAGATAGAAGTGAGGGTGATCATGCCTATCGCATGTTGTATATTTTGCGTTTCTCATAAAGAAGGAGTTGTCGGCATTCTTTTTGGCCTCATTAGCCACAATATTACCTTCTCCTTGTTGAGTTATAACATTATGAATAAAAGCTTTTCTTGTCTCGAAATTATATTTAACACCCTTCATTTCATACTCGGTACCACCTTCAATGAAAACAGGATGACCAAATTCAACTCCTAATGAGTCTACTCCGAAGGTTGAAGATATTAAGCTACTATCCATATCCATGGTTATGTACTCACCTGAAATACCCATTTCGCCATATTTTATATCTGCCTGTCCATACAGAAATCCCATATTGTTGGCAGTAAAAATGATTGAGTCCTGTGCACTATATTGCACCGGAGACTCTAAAACATTCTTAGCGGGAGTAATAACAGAATCAGCCTCAATGGAAGTATCAGAGTCTATAATTGTGGAGTCTTGATCAGCCATTAATAGCTCTTGATCAATTATGGTCGAATCATTTTCAGAACTCGCAATATCAGGTTGTATAATAGTTGAGTCTTCCACGGTTATAGTTGAGCTAGAATCAACTACAACAGTAGTGTCACTATCCTTAATATCGGAAATAACTTCAGGTATGGCAATCTCTTTTACCTGACTCAGCTGGTTTGTTGCAACAGTTGTCTTTTGGACAGAAGAGCATTGATAAAAAATTGCCAGAACTAAAAGCAGAAATATGGAACGAAAAAGTTGCCTCATCCGGTAATACAGATTGCGTATGGTTCTCTCACGCAAAACTACTCATTAATGAATTAATAAGCAGCAAAAATAGTAAAAAGAAACTTAAGAGAGGCTTAATAAGGTTTTTTTAAACTGTTTGAAGTCGTTAGATATTGAATATGTCATTTTTTTCAGCTCCATAAACTTTGCTAAACCTTCGGGTATGTTTATTTTTTTTCCAACACAACCCTCCACAGTCTCTATAAATTTAGCAGGGTGAGCTGTAGATAGGAAAACTCCTATTTCATTATCTTTTTTATCCTCTTTAAGGGCCAAATAGGCGCAAGCACTATGAGGATCAGTTAAATAACCTGTTTTGTTATATAGCTCTTTTATTGCTTTAGCTATTTTATTGTCATTATAAGCAAAACCTGTTACAGCGCTCTTAATTTCATCGTATGAACCATCATAAAGGTCATAAATTCTCTCGAAATTGCTCGGCGCACCCACATCCATGGCATTTGCAATGGTCTGCACAGATGATCTGGGACAGTAGTCTCCTGTTTGCAAGTACTTTGTAAAAACATCGTTGTTGTTGTTAGCTGCAATAAAACGTTTTATGGGGAGTCCCATATGACTAGCAAACAATCCAGCCGTTAGATTTCCTAGATTTCCACTTGGAACAGAGAATAAAACATTGTTTGGATTAGTTAATTTTATATGTGAATTCAATTTAGCAAGCTGAGCAAATGCATAGAAATAGTAAAATGATTGTGGAAGAAACCTTGCAACATTAATTGAGTTTGCCGATGTTAAATTAATTCTCCGGTTAAGTTCCTCATCCATAAATGCCGATTTAACCAATGCCTGACAATCATCAAATGTTCCATCAACTTCAAGTGCAACAATATTTTGTCCTAATGTCGTAAACTGAGCTTCTTGCATTTCACTCACTTTACCCGAAGGGTATAATACAAATACCTGTATACCTTCAACTCCCAAAAAGCCGTTCGCAACAGCACTACCTGTATCTCCAGATGTTGCTACAAGCACTTTAACATCTTCCTGATTGCGTTCTTTTACAAAATAGGATAACATGCGAGCCATAAACCTTGCCCCTACATCTTTAAAAGCAAAGGTAGGTCCATGAAACAGTTCGAGTACGTATATGTCTTTTTCTACCTCAATAAGGGGAATTTCAAAATTGAGTGTGTCTTCAACAATTGTGCTAAGTCTTTCTTTCGGTATATCATCACCAAAAAATGCTTCGGCAACCACTTTCGAAATATCTAATAAACTTTTACCTGCAATTTCATAAAAAAAATTATCAGAAAGATGAGGAATATGCTCAGGCATAAATAATCCCCGATCTGAAGCTAGTCCTTTTATAACTGCCTCTTGTAGTGATGCTTTTGCGGCTTTCTTATTTGTGCTATAAAACAACATTTTTAAATATTAAATAGAGTTTTCATAAATTGATTGCTATGTAGCAAACCATAACCACCATTACGTGCAGCAAACTCATCATAAGTTTGTACACTATCGGGTTCAATATCTTTATGCCAAATCAAAAAAGGTATAGGATCACGCGTATGTGTACGAATTGCACATGGGGTAGGGTGATCGGGAAGTATTGCAATTGTAACCTGTTCATCCCAATTAACTATCTCTTCATATATTGGTTTTACTATCCGCTTATCAAGATACTCAACTGTCTTTACCTTCAGTGGAACATCGCCCTCATGACCAGCTTCATCGCTAGCTTCTATATGGAGATAAACAAAGTCCTTTTCTTTCAGTGATTTAAGAGCAGCCTCAGCTTTACCCTCATAATTAGTGTCGTATAAACCTGTTACTCCTTCAACCATAATAACTTCAAGTCCGGCATAAACCCCAATACCCCTTATTAAATCCACTGCTGAAATTACCGATCCACTTTTAAAAGGGAACATCTTACAAAGCGGTTGCATTTTAGGGCGAAAACCCGGTGACCAGGGCCATATACTATTGGCTGCATCTTTCCCTTCTGTAATTCGTTTAATATTGATGGGATGATCCTTAAGAATTTCTTGTGATTTAAATATCAAATTGTTTAAAGAATCCGCTGTATCCTTAGCATCATTTTTTTTGGGCTTTATCAAATAAGGTTTAAAAGGATTCTCCGGAATGTCATGAGGAGGAGTGCAATTAATAAATTTATTACCTCCTCTCATTTTTAAAACATGCCTGTATGAAACACCAGCATGAAAACTAAACAATTCACTTCCTAGACTTTTCTCTAGAAAATGAATCAACTCAGATGCCTCATCGGTTGATATATGTCCTGCCGAATGGTTTTTAAGTAATTCGCCATCAATCGACACAAGATTACATCGCATAGCCATTTCATCGTTATGTATATCAACACCGATACTGGCAGCTTCAAGTACACCTCGTCCTTCATACACTGCAGCTACATCATATCCCAAGACCGAGAGGTTAGCAATCTCACTGCCCGGGGAGAACCCTTTGGGAATTGTATCAAGTAATCCGTTTCTCCCTTTACGGGCTAGCATATCCATGTATGGGGTGTGGGCAGCCTGAATGACTGTTTTATTGTTTATTGAACTAATGGGTTCATCTGCCATCCCATCCCCTAGAATTATTATGTATTTCATTTTTGTTATTATTAGAACAAAAATCCATGACTTGACACGATAAAGTTAGAATTACCTAATATTCGCTATTGAGATAATATCTGAAAATACTCCAGCTGCAGTAACGCTTGCACCTGCTCCATAGCCCTTTATTACCATAGGATACTCGTTATAACGTTCTGTAGAAATCATTATAATATTATTGC
>Ga0209075_1002933_pt1 | contig 14615 bp, 12 predicted proteins | sample Stecom2011_FD_187523 | JGI IMG/M metagenome (GOLD analysis project Ga0209075, IMG submission 187523) | Agricultural soil microbial communities from Utah to study Nitrogen management - Steer compost 2011 (SPAdes) (version 2) | ecosystem: Environmental > Terrestrial > Soil > Agricultural land... | reverse complement strand
TCAAACCACGCAAAAGGAAAATGAAATCGCTCAACTGCAATATGAAAACGAACGAAAAGATTGGCGGCTTCAACGCAATAAAATCTGGCTGTTTGGGACGATAGCGGCAATAATCTCTTTGTTTGTGGTGGCTTTTTTACTGTATCGTAACATAAAAAGTGAAAAACAAATTCGTTTACAGGAGAAAAACCTTCATCAGTTTGAAGTGGAACAGATGGAACAAAAGCATCAAATTGAAATTCTTTCTTCTTTGATACGAGGAACAGAGAACGAACGGCAACGACTTGGACGCGATCTTCACGATGGATTGGGTGGTTTGCTCTCTGGGATCAAGCTAAAACTCAATAGTTTTTTGAACGATAAAAAAGGCACTTATCCTGAATTAGAAACCGAATTAAAGGTTGATTTGGATAATACCATTACTGAAATGCGGTTTGTTTCCCAAGGCTTATTGCCTGATTTATTGCAAAAATATGGTCTTTCAGATGCATTAAAACACTATTGTTCCCGACTTTCCTCAGAGGAGCTTCCAGTTCATTTTCAGTCTATTAATGTTATAACATTTTCCGATACTGAAAAGCAACTGATGTTTTACCGCATCGCACAAGAACTTCTCAACAATGCCGTGAAACATTCCAATGCCACCGAAATTTTTGTACAATTACAATACAGAGAGCAACAGCTTTTTCTGACAGTTGAAGACAATGGAGTAGGTTTTGACCAAAATCTACCAAAACAACAAGGTACCGGATTGATTAATTTGAAAAGTCGGATTGATTTCCTTAAAGGTTCTTTAGAAATTTCCTCTTCGAAAGGAAACGGTACTTCGGTTTATGTTATTTGTCCGGTCTGATTAAAATCCCTGATTTCAGCCATAAATTGTTTGAAGGAAGTGTGTTAATTTAGAAAAATGAAAACAACAACTGTTACAATAGTATTTTTTTATTTGTTCTTGGGCAATACGCTTCAAGCACAAGTTCTTGGTTTAGGTTGGAAATACGATAAAAAGCCAATGTTTCAAGCAGCATTTAATGCACCTGTTCTTTTCGATAAAAACATACCGTATGATGTGGCATTCGGACTGGATTATACCACACCTAATAAGGAGGTTCCTTCAGGATTGCAACTGCAAGTTACCGGAATGTACTTTTTGGATGAAGGTTCCTCAAAATCTCATTTGATTTCGGCAGGAATTACCAGTGGTTATCTGTTTGATTTTAATAAAGAATTTAGCAATCAGTTTCGGCTTTCTCCACATTTATATGCAGAATTTGGCTTGTTTGTGGTAAAAGCAGGTTATGATTATCTGCTGCCTCTTCAAAAAGCTACCCCTTTTATTTCCGTGAGTCTGGGTGGAGGCTATCTTTTTCGCCACTTTAAGTTGATGTAAATCAGGTTTTGGAGGATTCAAGTAGTAAAAAAACCTTACTTTTCTTTAATTAGTATTGGGATAAATTAATACTTTTACCTCATTAAAAGAATAAAATAAGTTCAGATTACTATTTTAATTATACCTAAATGAGATTTAAAAAACTGAACGTTAGTTTATTAACTTGTAGCTGAAAACTATTAACTACTTATGGCATCAGGAATTTTTGCGATTTTGGACGATATAGCTGCGTTGATGGACGATGTGGCGGTAGCAAGTAAATTGGCTACCAAAAAAACAGCCGGTATTTTAGGTGATGATCTGGCGGTAAACGCCGAAAAAGCAACAGGTTTTCTGTCCTCGCGAGAGTTACCGGTTTTGTGGTCAATTACCAAAGGTTCGTTTCTCAATAAGCTTATTATTGTACCGCTTGCTATTGCGCTCAACATTTTTTTTCCCGTTCTCCTTAAATACATTCTTATTCTTGGAGGATGTTACCTCGCTTACGAAGGAGTTGAGAAAATTATAGAATTTCTTTTCCATAGGAAAAAAGAGGGGGCAGAAGTCATCGAAGAACACGAGAAACAAAATGCGGAAGCAGAAAAAGCTAAAATTAAATCTGCGATTACCACCGATTTTATTCTTTCTGTAGAGATTGTCATTATTGCATTGAGTACAGTGGCAGATCAGTCATTGTTTACACAAATACTGGCAGTCTGTGTCGTGGCATTTATTGCCACGGTGGGTGTTTATGGAATTGTGGCACTGATTGTGAGAATGGATGACGTAGGCTATAAGCTCATTAATCATTCAAAAGATAGAGGTTTTTTAGCAAAAACAGGACATACCCTCGTAAAAACACTTCCTGTTGTCATTCGTTTATTATCGATCATTGGAACAATCGCTTTGCTGCTGGTTTCCGGAGAAATCTTTGACCATAATATCGATGCGTTACATCATCTTTTACCTCAGATTCCTGCGGTTCTCAAACAAATATTGTTTGGACTTGTTATCGGTTTACTAATGGTACTTTTGATGACCTTGGTAAAAAAAATCATTCCGAAAAAAAAACGTTAGAATACTTGCTTTAAATGATAAATGATGATTTAGAGTTTTGTTATTGAGTTATTTACTCTGAATGTTCGAATAATTAAAACCCAAAATAATTTGGCTGTAAAAGGTCTTTTTATGTATTTTAGAAGAGTGTTTGCTGTATAAAACGTTAAGAGTTTTTCTGCAAAACGAAAATATAGTATCTTTACGCAAACTTTTTATTAACTAAAACTATACAACGAAAGTTGTTCTAAATATATGGCATGTACTAATTGTTCTACTAAAACAAGCGATTCAGGCATCCCAAAAGGTTGTGGTAACAAAGGTTCGTGCGGAACCGATAGCTGCAATAAACTCAGCGTGTTTGACTGGTTGTCAAATATGCACTATCCATCTGGATTTGAGCCTTTTGATGTTGTGGAAGTCCGCTTTAAAAACGGTAGAAAAGACTTTTATAAAAATATCGATAAATTACCCCTTCAAATAGGGGATGTGGTGGCAACTGAAGCCAGCCCTGGACACGATGTAGGCGTGGTAACTTTGACTGGAGAACTGGTTAAGGTTCAGATGAAAAAGAAAAACGTCAACCCAAATGGGGCGACGTTAAAAATATATCGAAAAGCTTCACAAAGAGATATTGACGTTTGGACAGAGGTGCGTAAAAGAGAAGAACCGATGAAGGTTCGCGCCCGTGAAATCGCTATTTATCTAAGACTGGAAATGAAGATTTCCGATATTGAATTTCAGGGCGACGGTTCTAAATCGACGTTTTACTATACTGCAAACGACCGTGTTGATTTTCGTCAGTTGATCAAAGAATTTGCAAGAGAATTTAATGTGCGTATTGAAATGAAACAAGTCGGTTTCCGTCAGGAAGCCGCTCGTTTGGGAGGCATCGGTTCCTGTGGACGCGAATTGTGCTGCTCTACTTGGTTGACCGATTTTAGAAGTGTCAATACTGCTGCGGCACGCTATCAGCAGCTTTCGTTAAATCCACAAAAATTAGCAGGTCAATGTGGAAAACTAAAGTGTTGTTTAAATTATGAGTTGGATACGTATCTGGACGCTTTAAAGAATTTACCCGCTACCGATACCCGGATTTTAACCAAAAAGGGTGAAGTACATTGTCAGAAATTAGATATTTTCAAAGAAATAATGTGGTTTGCCTATGCAGATAATATGGCAAACTGGTACAAGCTTGAGGTAGGGCAGGTCAAAGAATTGCTCGAAATGAATAAACAAGGGAAAACAGTTGATTCTATTGAAGATTATGTGTTTGAAGAAGAGGATACTGAGGTTAAATCAAACGTAGTTGCTGAAGACAGCTTGTCTCGTTTCGATCAGCCCAAAAGGAAAAAACGACCACAGCGCAATAAAAAGAAAACACCAGAAACAACAACTGCAGGAACAGAAAAGAAAGCAATTACCGAAAACAGAGCGAGAAGACCACAAAGACACAATAGAAACACTTCTGCTTCTGACAATACAAAAACGACGGGAACTAATCAGGGACGGAACACTCCGAGAACGAATTCCGGTGAAAACAGTCGCGAAACAAATCAAAATACTAATAATCAAGGAAGGAATAAAAAATACCAGTCTAATAAAAATACCGGTTCAAAACCAAAACGTGATACAAATAATGATAACAAACAATAAAAAAAGATTGTTCGGTTTTGTTGCTTTATCTGCCTTGTGGATCACTGCGTCTTGTTCTGGAAATGATTTTTTTAACGAATATCAGTCGGTTCAAAACGGTTGGAATAAAGAGGATGTCAAATGGTATGATTTTGAATCACTCGACACCATCAGTGAATACAAATCCTACATAAACATCCGAACCAATAAGGAATATCCGTACAGTAATTTGTTTCTTATTGTAAAAATGTTTCCACCCGAAGGCGATGCTGTTGTGGATACCCTTCAGTATCAAATGGCAAATCCGGACGGATCTATGCTGGGTTCAGGGTTTACTGATGTCAAAGAACACAAATTGGTGTGGCGTGAACAACTGAAACTAAAAAAACAAGGTGTTTACAAAATTGAAATTGAACACGCAATGCGTAAAGTAAGTGAGATCAAAGGCGAAGCCGTCTTAAATGGGATTACTGAAATAGGATTGCAGATTCAATAGTATGGGAATAAATATGAAAAAAGTACAAAATCCAAAGAAGAAAAAAAGTACCATAGGAAACAAGCTTTTACGCTGGTTCTGGCTGTTGTTTATTGGTGGTATTTTATCTGTAGTGTTGCTGTTTGCTTGTGCCAATTGGGGTGTTTTCGGAGCAATGCCTACGTTTGACGAGCTGGAAAATCCATCATCAAGTGTAGCGACCGAAATCATTTCGGCGGACGGAAAAACATTGGGAAAATTTTATCTGGAAAATCGGGTGCCTATCAAATATGAAGATTTACCCCAACACTTGGTCGATGCATTGATTGCGACAGAAGATGAGCGTTTTAGAACGCATTCAGGTATTGATGCCCGAGGAACAATGCGCGCAATTTTTAAAGCAGGTTCCAGTGGAGGTGCAAGTACGATTACGCAGCAATTGGCAAAAAACCTGTTTCACGGAAGTTCTGGCTCAACAAATACATTGCACCGCATTATTCAAAAAATTAAAGAATGGATAATTGCTGTACGTTTGGAACGACAATATACCAAAAACGAAATCATTGCTTATTATCTTAATACAGTTGATTTTGTGAGCAATGCTTATGGAGTCCGTTCTGCTTCCAATGTATATTTCAACAAAGAACCTAAAAACCTCACCGTTGAAGAAGCAGCTGTTTTGGTTGGAATGCTTCAAGCGCCTTCAAGATACAATCCGAATTTAAGAACAGAACAATCCCAAGCGCGACGTAATGTAGTTTTGGGACAAATGGAGAAAAACGGTTATTTGACCAAAGCCGAAAAAGAAAAATATCAGGCAATACCATTAAAAGTCAATTTTACTCCACAAACCCACACCAGAGGTTATGCCACATACTTTCGGGAATATCTTCGGGATTATATGAGAAAGTGGGTAAAAGAAAATCCTAAAAAGGACGGTTCTTCGTATGATATTTACCGCGATGGGTTACGTATTTATACAACCATCGATTCAAGAATGCAGGAATATGCTGAAGAAGCTGTAGAAATGCACTTGGCAAATCTTCAGGAAGAATTTTTTATCCGACAAAAAGGGAATGCAAACGCACCTTTCATAAAGTTGTCCAAAGCTGAAACAGAAAGAATCATCAATCGCGCTATGAGAAATTCGGAACGTTGGCGACAAATGAGTATTCAAGGAAAGTCTGAAGAAGAAATCATCAAATCCTTTGACGTTAAAACCCGAATGGAAGTATTTACGTGGAAAGGAGATAAAGATACATTGATGACTCCGCGCGATTCCATTATCTATTACAAACACTTTTTGCAATCGGGAATGATGGCTATGGAACCTATTACCGGAAATGTGAAAGCCTGGGTAGGAGGTATTGATTACAAACATTTTCAATACGATCACGTGGTGCAAAGTGCTCGGCAGGTAGGTTCAACCTATAAGCCGTTTGTTTATGCAACAGCTATTGATCAACTGGGAATGAGCCCGTGTGATTATGTTTATGACGGTCCCTTTACAATGCCTCGCGGGCGTTATGGTATCCAAAAAGAGTGGTCACCTAAAAATGCTTCGGGTACGTATCAAGGAACAGTTACTATGAAAAGAGCCTTGGCGCAATCCTTAAATACGGTAACGGCTCGTTTGATGGATCGTGTCGGACCAAAAGCAGTTATCGATATGAGTCGTGATTTAGGTGTGAAGTCTGACATTCCACAATCTCCGGCAATTGCTTTGGGGGCAGTAGAGATTACCGTGAGCGATATGGTGGCAGCATACAGCACGTTTGCTAATCAAGGAGTGTACGTAAAACCAAGGTTTATCAGTAAAATAACAGACAAAAGCGGTGTTGTTCTTTTTGAATCACGAATGGAAACCCGCGACGTAATGAACAGAGATATTGCTTACGCCATTGTAGAATTACTTAAAGGAGTAACCGATGGAGGTTCCGGAGGCAGACTTCGTTATACGGGAGCCGGCGGTGCAGGTTACAACAGAATGACAGGCTATCCCTACGCATTCAAAAATCCTATTGCAGGAAAAACAGGAACTACGCAAAATAATTCCGATGGGTGGTTCATTGGGATGGTTCCGAATTTAGTAGCTGGCGTTTGGGTAGGAAATGAAGACCGGGGCGCACATTTCAGATCTACAACTTACGGTCAAGGCGCAACTATGGCACTTCCTGTTTGGGCATTGTTTATGAAAAAATGCTACGCCGACGAAACACTACACGTTTCTCAGGAAGATTTTGAACGTCCTTCCAATATAAGTGTATTAGTAGATTGTTGGAAACGATCGGAGACAGACACTGTGTTTGGTGCTGGAGAGGCTATTAACCAAGTTAGAGACAGCTTGGCTCCTCAAAGAAATAGTATAGAGGAATTTGATTTTTAATATTTAAAACGGCTTGGTAAAGTCTATGCCGTTTTTTTATATTTTTGGGGTCGCAACAGCATTTACACATAAAAGAAACTATGAAATATATAAAATGGAAGCATTTCTTACTTTCAAAAATGTTCGAGAAAAAGAATATAAGTGAAATCAGAACGCATTTTGAATCAGGAGAAAAATTAGTTTCAAGCTTTTTAAAAGCGAAAAACAATGACTGTGCAGCAGAAGAAAGACGTGCTTTAAATGCCTTGGATTCCTACGGAAACGAACTTTCCAAAAGAGAAGATTTGGTAGATTTCAGTCTGTTTGGCATACAAGAAAAGCAAACAGTTTCCAGTGTATATCAAAGAGCAGCAAGTAAAAAAAAGTGGTGCCACTTCTTTTATTTTTTGTCCAGAAATGATCAAAAAACAAATGTTTTGGAAATAGGTACAAATCTCGGTGTTTCCGGACAATATTTCTTAGGAGCCTTGTGTGATAACAATATAGAAGGGGCAAGCTTTATCACATTTGAAGGCGTGCCTGATTTGTGTAAGATTGCCGACGAACGCTTTTCTAAACTCAGTGCAAACAAAGCTTGTGATTATAAAATAGTTCAGGGACTCTATGCAGACACTTTGCAACAAGTAGAAGATTTGAATATTAAATTTGACCTTATTTTTATTGACGGAAATCACAAATACAAACCCACCATTGAGTATTATGAATATTTACTAAATCATTCGCAAAAAACGGTTATTCTTATTTTTGATGATATTAACTGGAGCGATGAAATGAAACAAGCGTGGAAATATATCCTAAAATCTGATTATTCCTACTCTATCGATTTTTTTAAAGTCGGAATCATTGTCATTGAAAAAGATAATCATACGAGGAGAAATTATAATTTATTTTTAACTTTATAGAAATAGAACGATTTGAGTATTCAAGTCGTTTTTTTTCTTATTTTTATATCATTAACAATCTAAAGAAATTATGATCAATAAAAAGGTTGCAAATGCACAAGAAGCATTGGCGGATGTGCAAGATAATCAAACGATTATGGTCGGTGGTTTCGGGTTGAGCGGAATCCCCGAAAATTCTATTGCCGAGCTGGTTCACAAAAGTATAAAAGGTCTAACCTGCATTTCAAACAATGCTGGCGTAGATGATTTTGGTTTGGGATTACTGCTGCAAAAAAGGCAAATAAAGAAAATGATAGCCTCGTATGTTGGAGAAAATGCTGAATTTGAACGTCAGATGTTGAGCGGAGAATTAGAAGTGGAATTGACACCACAAGGTACTTTGGCTGAAAAATGTCGAGCAGCTCAAGCAGGAATTCCTGCCTTTTTTACGCCCGCAGGTTATGGAACAGAAGTGGCAGAAGGAAAAGAAACCCGTGAATTTAACGGGAAAATGTATGTAATGGAAGAAGCTTACAAAGCTGATTTTGCCATTGTAAAAGCTTGGAAAGGAGATGAAGCCGGGAACTTGATTTTCCGTGGCACTGCCCGAAATTTCAACGCGTGTATGGCAGGAGCCGGAAAAATTACTATTGCTGAGGTAGAGGAATTAGTGCCTGCAGGAGCTTTAGACCCCAATGAGATTCACATTCCGGGTATTTATGTGAAACGTATTTTCCAAGGAAGCAGTTACGAGAAAAGAATTGAGCAACGAACCGTACGTAAAAGAGATTAATTATGGCATTAGATAAAATTGGCATTGCAAAACGCATTGCAAAAGAGGTGAAAGACGGATATTATGTAAATTTGGGTATCGGTATTCCTACGTTGGTAGCAAATTATGTTCCCGAAAAAATAAATGTTGAATTTCAGTCTGAAAACGGCGTGTTGGGAATGGGACCTTTTCCATTTGAAGGTGAAGAGGATCCGGATCTTATCAATGCTGGAAAGCAAACAATTACGACGTTGCCGGGAGCTGTATTTTTTGATTCAGCAATGAGCTTTGGAATGATTCGTTCGCAACAGGTTGACTTAACGATTCTTGGTGCAATGGAAGTTGCCGAAAATGGCGATATTGCCAACTGGAAAATTCCTGGAAAAATGGTTAAGGGAATGGGAGGAGCTATGGATTTGGTTGCTTCGGCTGAAAACATTATTGTAGCAATGATGCACGTTAATAAAGCAGGCGAATCCAAAATATTAAAGAAATGTTCATTGCCTCTAACCGGGGTAGGTTGCGTAAAAAAAGTAGTAACAGAGCTGGCCGTTTTGGAGATAACCCCAAATGGTTTCAAATTATTGGAACGGGCACCGGGTGTATCGGTTGAAGAAATTATTCAAGCAACTGAAGCGGAGCTTATTATTGAAGGAGAGATTCCGGAAATGGTTGTTTAATAGATAAACGAGCTATGGAAAAAGAATATTTTAAAAAGCAATCTTCGGGAGAAGCTGATGAAGAAACACGGAGAAAAAGCCTGTCGTTTGTGGTGCGTTTAGCGTGTGTATTGTTTAGCTTGATCACAATTGTTTATATTAGTATTATTGGAAAATCAGTATTAGTACCCTTGTTGATTGGCTTTTTAATTGCGATGCTGATGTTGCCTTTTTCTAATTTTCAGGAACGAAAATTGAAGTTTTCAAGGATACTTTCGTCTTTGATTTCTGCAATTGTATTTTCATTGATTATTTTAGGAGTATTCTTTTTAATAGGCACACAAGTTGCACATTTTCAAGAAGATTGGCCCGAGTTTAAAGAGCAGATAATCAATTTGTTTCACGATGCTCAAGTATTTGTTTACGATCGTTTTGAGATTTCAGAAGAAGAACAGATACAGTATTTGTCAAAGAATGTCGATGGTGTTTTGAAAAGAGGTTCAGGGGCATTGGGATCCATACTTGGATTTGTTACCTCAATATCTGCCTCAGCAATGTTTACTTTTTTGGCGATTTTCTTTTTCTTGTTGTATCGCAGTCATTTGGTAAAATTCATCGTTTGGTGTTTTCCTCCAAAAGAAGGCGAGCGCGTGAAATTTGTAGTGTCAGAAATTCAGGCAATTATCAAACAATACATCTTGGGATTAATGATTCAGGTGGTTTTGGTTTCTGGGTTAATGTTTATTGCGTACAGTATCATTGGAATTAAATACGCTTTGCTGTTTGCTATTTTGTGTGGTGTATTGAACCTGATTCCGTATATCGGTGTTTTTTCAGCTACTGTTTTGGCAGCGGTTGTTACATTAGCAACAGGCGAACCCATACAAGCATTGTGGGTAATAGTTGCGGTGATTGTAGTAAATTCCATTGATGGAAATGTTATTACCCCTAAAATTATTGGATCCAAAGTATCTTTAAATTCTTTTGTGGTGCTTTTTGGTATTGTCATTGCAGAATCCATTTGGGGTATTGCCGGAATGTTTCTGGCAATTCCGGTATTGGCCATTTGTAAAATCATCTTTGACAATGTGGACGGTATGCGTCCTTATGGATTTGTGCTTGGAGAAGATACCGCCCCAACACCATTGTTTGAAAAATATTACGATCGGTATTTTTATCGTAAGAAACCTTCGAATAATGTCTTGCCCGAAGCATTGCAAACCGAAGAACAAAATCAAAAAGAAACTCCCGATACCGACGAAGAAAAAACGGAGAAGGAATAATAAAGTAATTTTTAAAACCTCTGCTAAAGTCTGGAATTTTAGCAGAAGTTTTTTGTAAATACGAAATTCAGTTTATTGGTCTAAAAAATTTTAGCTATTAATGTTCACCATACATTTGTGTGAATTTGTGTAAATCTGTGTGATTCGCGGCTATTATATTTAAAACGGACTTTCAGTCCATAGTGGTTTATTAAAAAAAAACAGCTTGATTTACAACCCCAAAACCTCCACAATCTCACTTACTTTTTCGGCTTTATAAAACTTAGGATGCACAATTTCGTGGTCAATGCGCTCGTGTGCCCAAGTAGTGTGAAAAGGTACGTGAACTGCTGTGCCGCCAATATTCAAAACCGGAAGCACATCTGATTTCAGGGAATTACCAATCATCAAAAACTCGTCTGGTGCTATTTCCAAACGTTTCAACAACTTTTCGTAATCCAGTTCTTCTTTTTCACTCATCACTTCAATATGGTGAAAAAACGGACCTAAACCCGAAAGGTGTAGTTTGCGGTGCTGGTCTTTGAGGTCGCCTTTAGTAGCTACAACCAATTTGTATTTTCCGTGTAATTGTTGCAATGCTTCTTCAATACCATCGAGCAATACAATAGGCTTTTGCAATAAATCTTTACCTATTTCAATGATTTTTTCAATCACTTTGATCGAAACGGTATGATTGGAAACCACATAAGCTGTTTGTACCATTGAAAGTATATAGCCTTTAATCCCATAGCCATACAAGGGTAAATTACTGATTTGTGTTTGGAACAATGCTTGCGAAAGTCCTTGTTTGGATAAATAATCGCTCAGCAAAGCACAAAATTTTTCTTCAGCTTCATCAAAATAAGGCTCGTTGATAAAAAGTGTATCGTCGGCATCAAAAGCAATGACTCTAAAAGTGGAATTCATATTGGTTGGTTTTTTACAAAGATAGTAAAGAATGTGAAAAGGGTTATAAGGTGAAAAAGTTATACAAGGAGAATCGAGAAGTTTTGTTAATTTAGTTCTCAATAAGCTTCATTTCGTTCCGCTACTCGAACAGACGAGCTTTTTCAAAGTTCTTAACTTTGGAAAAGTTGAATATAAGTTTTGTTTGTTTTTAATTTCAAACTCCAAATTTTATATCAAATGATCATTTATCTACATTTTTAAATTATTTTAGCAATCAATAAAACTAAAACATACCATTTTGAAAGAAAACCACCAAGAAGCTTCCTTAAAAAGGGGCTTGTCCAACAGGCATATTCAGTTAATTGCATTAGGCGGAGCCATAGGTACCGGCTTGTTTTTAGGTATTGGTCCTGCAGCGGTTCTGGCAGGACCATCGGTTATTTTGGGCTATGCTTTTGCCGGGATCATCGCTTTTTTTATTATGCGTCAATTAGGTGAAATGGTAGTTGAAGAACCGGTTTCGGGCTCTTTTTCACATTTTGCTTATAAATATTGGGGATCGTTTGCTGGTTATGCTTCGGGCTGGAATTACTGGATTTTATATATTCTGGTTTCTATGTCTGAGCTCACAGCTATCGGGATTTATGTACAATATTGGTGGCCCGAAATACCATTATGGGCATCAAGTTTGTTTTTCTTTTTAGCAATTAACGCCCTGAATTTGGGGTCGGTAAAAATGTTTGGAGAAGCAGAGTTTTGGTTTTCTATCATTAAGGTTGCAGCAATTATAGCAATGATTCTTTTTGGGACATATTTATTAATTTCAGGTACCGGAGGAGAACAGGCAACATTGGAAAATCTGACCAACAATGGTGGTTTTTTTCCAAAAGGGTGGTTTGAGAAAACGGCATCGGGTTATCAAGGGTTGCTGGCAGTAATGGCAATTATTATGTTTTCTTTTGGTGGGTTGGAATTGATTGGAATTACAGCTGCCGAAGCAGAAAATCCTGAAAAAAATATTCCAAAAGCGACGAATCAGGTTATTTATCGTATCCTTATTTTTTATGTTGGAGCGTTGATTATTTTGTTTGCGCTGTCGCCTTGGGAAACTATTACTACAAAAACAAGTCCTTTTGTAACGGTTTTTGATAACCTGAAAGGGATGCATTTTAGCTTTTTTGGAACAGTTGTTTCTGTAACCAATTTAATTTCTAATTCTTTGAATGTAATTGTGTTGACAGCTGCTTTGTCCGTTTATAATTCATCGGTTTATAGCAACAGTCGTATGTTGTATGGACTGGCAGAGCAAGGAAACGCTCCTCGTTTTCTGATGAAATTAAACAGGCATTCAGTTCCTACGCGGGCGATTATAGTTTCTTCGTGTTTTGCAGCTATATGTATTTTGATTAACAAATTCATTCCAGAAGAGGCTTTTAGAATTTTGATGTCATTAGTAGTTTCTTGTTTGATTATCAATTGGATAATGATTTCTTTTACGCATTTAAAATTCAGGAAAGCTAAAGATTTTGAAAATGTTAGAACCTTGTTTCCATCCATCTTATATCCTTTTTCTAATTACGTTTGTATGGTGTTTTTGGCTGCGATATTAGTCATTATGACGCTTACTGGAATGCACATTTCGGTACTATTGATTCCGGTTTGGTTGTTGATTTTATATTTAACCTATACTTTTAAAAGTAGAAAAGTTTAAAAAAAACGCACTTTTTTCTGTGATTTTTTTGTAATTTTAATGAAACTAATTTAATAAGAATTATGGAAATTATTCACGAAAGAAACGAAAAAAAAGGGGCGTTTACTGCGCAGGAAGGAAATGTAAAAGCCGGAGAAATGACTTATAGTTGGGCAGGAACCGATAAGATTATTATTGACCATACGGATGTGAATCCAGAATTTAAAGGACAAGGCATTGGTAAAGTAATGGTTTTGGCTGCCGTGGGATTTGCCCGTGAAAAAGGAATTAAAATTTTGCCTTTATGTCCGTTTGCTAAAGCAACTTTTGATAAAAACCCTGATATTCAGGATGTTTTGTTTTAATACTTTATGGTTGACTATAAACTCTTTCAAAGTTCCGAATTTTGGAAAAGTTTTTTCTTTTTATAAAAACACCCTATTATGAAACAGCTATTTCTTTCTTTATTTGTCTGCACTTTTTTGCTGACATCGTGTAAAAAGAAACCTTCTGAAAATATTTCTCAAGCCTCTGACAATCAAAAAGAATTGCGATTAGAATTAGCCGAAGCACAGAAAATTATCGAACTGCCGATGCATTGTCTTACGGTGGAATATCCCAATAAATTGGGACAGGTATTGCATTCTGACGATGAATTAAAATCGCCTAAAGAATTACGCCCTATTTTTTACGGCTGTTTTGACTGGCATTCTTCAGCACATGGCTATTGGTCGGTGGTAAAGTTAGTGCAGCAGTTTCCCGAATTGGATGCGGACAACAAGATCCATTCTCTGCTAACAGAAGTGTTTACACCGGAAAATGTAGCTATAGAAAAAGCTTTTTTTGAACAACCACATAACAGAAATTTTGAACGAACGTATGGCTGGGCGTGGTTTTTTAAACTTCAACAAGAACTATTTAGCTGGGAAGAAAATCCAAAAGCACAACAATGGTATCAAACTCTAAAACCGTTGGAAGACGTGTTTGTAGAACGTTATTTGGAATATTTACCCAAACTGAATTATCCGATTCGTACCGGAACGCACGATAATACTGCTTTTGGAATGGCATTAACTTTAGAATACATTGAAACAGTTGGTAATGAAGCGTTAAGAAATGCTATTATAAAAAAAGCCAGAGAGTTGTATCTCAAGGACGAAGGCTGTCCGATTGTTTATGAACCCAGTGGTCACGATTTTCTTTCACCTTGTCTGCAAGAAGCTTGGTTGATGAGCAAAGTATTAGAAACAGAGGAATATAAGCGGTGGTTACAGAAATTTTTACCACAATTATTTGATGAAAACTTTGATTTGGAAGTAGGAGAAGTTTCCGATCGTACAGATGGACATCTCGTGCATTTGGACGGATTGAACTTTAGCAGAGCAGCGTGTTTGTTTCAGATTGCAAAAAAGCTACCTGAATTAAAACACTTAAAACCTGTAGCTGAAAAGCACTTTAATGCAGCTTTTCCAAATATTTCAAACGATGACTATATGGGCAGCCATTGGTTGGGCAGTTTTG
>Ga0209075_1002932_pt1 | contig 14619 bp, 17 predicted proteins | sample Stecom2011_FD_187523 | JGI IMG/M metagenome (GOLD analysis project Ga0209075, IMG submission 187523) | Agricultural soil microbial communities from Utah to study Nitrogen management - Steer compost 2011 (SPAdes) (version 2) | ecosystem: Environmental > Terrestrial > Soil > Agricultural land... | reverse complement strand
CCAAAAGAATTAGGGGAGTTTTATAAATCCAAAATTACTGACTTACTTTCAGTAAGTAAAGTAAAAAGTGCTTATATACAATTAGATAAAGCACCACAAAGTTGGCAATTTGTTTATACAAAGGAGGAATTAAAATGAAAACACCAATGACACAAAACTTTATAAATAATTATTTGAATTTGGAGGTATGTATATTATGCAAATTGACATCCTAATAGCACACACTGAATTACGCTGTGACCTTACTAAAAAATTTATTAAAAAAAATAAACCTTTTAAATTAGTCTGGGTCGGCTCTCGCTCATTTATCTTTAAAAAATATATCTCAAATAGGAGGATCAAAAATTATGTTTTACGTCAAATTAGATACTAACGAATTTATCGTAGTCCAACTTATTACTGAATTTACCCATAATAATATACCGCATTTACTTTTATATGCCGACGACTTTATTATTACACCAGCTGACAGTGTAGAATTATTAACTGATATCCCTTTTAAATACGCTGTTAAAAAAGGTAGTCATATAATTGCCTTTAATAATAAAAAACACTACCGTAATTATCCTGAGTGGGAGGTTATTAAATGACACCTGAAAAAATCCTCTCAAAACAAATCCAAGCTGTATGTGGTGAGAATAATATTATATGTTTTGATGTCAATGTCGGTGGCGGACAACTCATTACAGGCTCATATTTCCGCACTGGTTTACCTCGCGGGTTTAGCGACTTATTACTTTTTACTAGCAACGGAAAAACAGCTTTTATTGAGACTAAAATTAAGCCCCGCAAACCTACGCAAGAACAAATTAATTTTATTAATACTATGAAAAAGAGAGGGTTTATTGCAGGTGTTGTCTATGATATTAACGATTTTATTAACAACTATTTGCCATTATTAAAGCCATGAAAGTCCGTAATATATAGGTGCTAAAATTGACACTAACCATTATTACTTATTTTATGATGAGGAAAAAGACGATAAAATCATAGGTGCATTCCCTGCAAATTCTCGTCCTGATGCTTTAAAAAAAGCTGAATATTATATAATTATTTCACAATTACTTTATAAAATATTACACGATAATATGTTTCCAAGTAGTGAAAAATACGAATTAAATGCCTTTTTATCACAGGTTTTATCCATCATAAATTGGAATACAAATAATGCTTGATGCACGGTTTGCAGGGTTTGTTGCATTTTACATAAACTTTCTAGAGGCGTTTTCAAACGCACATTTTAAATGAGCATTTAAATAAAAAAAGCCATTATTCCTTTGTAAAATATGTAAAAAAGCATAGTTTGCAGGGTTTATGCCCTTTTACTACTTATTATATAATGTGTGCATAAAGAAAAAGTTTATAAAATAGCCCTAAACCCTGCAAACCCTGCATGATTATAATTTTTATAAATAAGCCCTGCATGGTTAAAATAGTAGTTTTAAATGGGCGTTTAAAATAAGAGTTGCAATTTTTTTAGAAATACTTTAAAATAAAAGTGAGGTAGGCTTTTTCCTATCTTGTCATTATGGGGGTGATATTTATCTCAAGTAAAAATATTATCCATGATTTAATGAAACTGCCTCTGCCTAAGGTGGAGGTGGATAAATTAAAAAAGCGAGGTATAGAATTAGCTGACGAGCAATATACCTATTTTTTGCTTATGGCACTCGGTCAGTTTGAGGGGGCAGTCAGTAAAAATAATACTAAGGCTTTTGAATTGCTGACAAATATAGTCGGGCAGGTTGAGGTAGATAGTCAGGACAGGACTTATAGACTGCCGGCTGATTTATTATCATCGCAATTTGTTGATGTAAATAGGTATATAAATAATCGTGAGTATAAGGAGTTTGCATTTAGAGGTGGGCGTGGGTCTACTAAGTCAAGTTATGTCGGGTTGAAAATAGTAGAGCTCATAAAAGTTAATCCAAATATACACGGACTAATTACTAGGAAATATGCTAACACATTAAGAGACAGCGTTTACGCACAGGTCTCATGGGCTATTAGTGAAATTGAGGACGAGCATAATTGGACTAAGACTACTAGCCCGATGCAGATGGTATATAAGCCAACGGGTCAAATTATTTATTTTAGAGGTGGCGATGAGCCTGAGAAAATTAAATCCATAAAACCACCATTCGGGCAAATTGCGTTATTATGGTTTGAGGAAGCTGATCAGTTTGCTGGCGAGGAGCAGATGCGTAATATCAAGCAGTCGGCAATTAGGGGTGGTGATGATGGGTTGGTATTCCTGAGTTATAACGTGCCACGCAGTAGGTCGCATTGGATAAATAAATATACTGAATTAGGTAAGCCTAATATGCTCGTGCATACGAGCGATTATACTAAGGTCCCTAGAGAGTGGTTAGGTAATTTCTTTTTAGAGGAAGCCGAGATATTAAAAGAGTTAAATCCTAAGGCATACGAGCATGAGTATATGGGCGTGGCAGTCGGGGATGGCTCTACGGTATTTGAAAATATAGAATTAAGGGAATTAGGGCAAGATGTGATTGACAGGTTTGATTATATTTATCACGGGCAAGACTGGGGCTGGTTTCCTGACCCTAATATATTAGTTGCTATGAGTTATGATGCTAACAGGCGAGAGTTATATATTTATCGTGAGGAAGTAGGGAATAAACATACCAACGAGATGTGGGCTGATAGGATTTTAGATTTAAAAAATTATACTATTGTAGCTGATAGTGCTGAGATGAAATCTATTAATGATTTTAAAGCGTTAGGGTTTGATATGAGGCCGGCAATTAAAGGACCTAATAGCGTCCATGAGGGTATTAAGTGGTTAGCAGGATTAACCAAGATAGTAATTGATCCTGTGCGTTGTCCTAAGACAGCGAGTGAGTTTTTAAATTATGAGTTTGAGAAAGATAAAGAGGGTAATCCTATTACAGGGTATCCCGATAAAGATAATCACAGCATTGACGCTGTTAGATATGCAATGGAAGTCGTATGGAGGAGACGTGGTTTATGATTAACGAATTAATTAGAAAAATAAAAGGACCTGATTATGTGTTGCCGGTTGATAAGGTAGATTTTCATGCATGGGCTGACTGGTATAGAGGTAATGTTGATGACGTGCATAATTATCGTTGGTGGAACGGTAGCGAGTTCATTAATATGCGATTACTGACAATGCAGATGGGTAAAAAAGTATGTGAGGATTGGGCTAATATGTTAATGAACGAACAGTGCGATATTATTTTACCTGATGAGAAAGCTAACGATATAATGCAGTCTATTTTGCATGACATGAATTTTTGGGTTAAGGCAAATGAGGCAGTTGAGAAGTCGTTTGCGTTGGGTCTCGGTGCGTTGGTGTTGGGCGTTGAGGATTTATTAGTTGGTGATAAAGGCACGGTAAAAGCAGGTGCAGATACCAAATTAACGTTAGATTTCGTAGATAGGTTTAAATTTACGCCTATTAGTATTAAAAATAAAACTATTACTGAGGTAGGGTTTACGTTTGAGGCCACGGGCGAGACTAGGTATATTTTGCATTTACTAGAAAATGGCACTTATAAAATACACAGCTATATTTATAAAAACGATAGACTAGTAGATAATTTCGTATTTGATACTAAGTCGCATATTGCGTGGTTTCAAATGATAAGACCATTTATTTCTAATAACGATATCAGGGCAGGTTATGATGAGGCGTTAGGCACTAGTATATTCGCAAATTCGCTTGACACGTTAAAAGCAATAGATATTAAATATGATAGTTTCACTAATGAATTCGTAGCTGGTAGGAAGCGTCTTCATGTAAGCGATGAGGCTTGGAGTGTTCATAATAAAGATGGTAAATTAAGTAAAACATTTAATCCTATGGATACGACTTATTTTAAATTACCAAATACGCCTGATGGCGAGCAGTTAATAAAAGATATGTCGGGCGAGTTAAGGGTGCAGGCTCATGTTGATGCAATTAATATGGAGTTAAATATATTATCTAGCAAGGTTGGATTTGGTGAGACTTATTATAGGTTTGATGCGTCAGGTATAGCGACAGCAACGCAAGTAATGAGTGAAAATTCTCAAGCATATAAAACGCTAGTAAAACACCAAATATTAATTGATAGTGCATTAAATGACTTAGCGATTGCGATAATTGAGGCTAGTAATAATTTTACTAATAAAAAAATAAATATGCCTGAGAGTGATTATTATAAAATTAGGATAGATTTTGATGACAGCATAATTGAGGATAAAAACGCCGAGATGGAACGAGATAGGCTGTTAGTTAGCGAGGGTATTATGTCGGTGGTAGAATTCCGTATTAAATGGCTAAATGAGAGTGAGGATGACGCTTGGAGCAATTATCGTAGGGATTTTAAATACGATATTATAAATAAATATATGTCAGCCGTAATAAGCGGTGTATTATCACCTGAGGAATTTGTGTTAGAGGTATATGGCGAGCCGAAGCCTGAGCTGGTTGAGTATATTAAAAATAATATAAATAAGGATGCAGGATTTGGTGATTTCCTAGATGCGTATGAGGGCGACTAATTAAAATGGCTATTAAGCATAAGCAGTTAGATTTATTAACGGATATTTTGCAAGAGATATTTATGGCGACTGAGAATAATTTAAAAGCAGTCCCTGTAATAGGTCTAATTAAAGATACTCCGCTTGCTATTATAAATAATCAGTTAAAGAATGTGAGTAAAAAAAACATAGATTTTAATTTAAAAGTAATAGAGCGAGTGGAGGATATGTTAAAGGTTGATTTAAGCGGTTTTAAAGACGAGGTGGTATCTAACATCGGAAAAATGGAAAAAACCCTACAAATTAAAAATATAGCGCCTTTAAAACGTGATTTATTAAAAGCAACACAACATGGAATTGATAGGATGCCTAAAATTCGTAAAAATGGTAGGAATTATGGGTATAAGGAATATATGGAGATGCGGGTTAGGACTGATCTCGCACATGAGTTAGGAGAGTTGCAGTTAGAGGTAGGAGGCGAGGCTGGTAGAGTATTTTATATTTGTAATGTATTTGAGGATAGTGCGGACGACCATGCACCATTTCAGGGTAGGTATTATTATGACATGAGATATAAGAGTTTCGGTTATGATGATGATACTATTAAAAAAATAGAGGATGGCATACGGAAATTAAAAATTATGCCGTTGCAACACGTAAGGGATAAAAAACCATTCCTAACGACTAGACCTAATTGTAGGCATACATTTACGCCTGTGAGTATAGAGCAGGCACTAGAAATTGACGGGCATAAAATGGCACGAGATTTAGGAATTACGACAGGTAGTTATAAAGATGCGAAATATAAGGCAACGCAAGATTTACGTTATATGGAACGCCAAATTAGGAAATATGAATATAAATGGCGTATGTATAAACAGACTGCGGGTGCTACGACTGACAAGGCGTTAATGCGTGAGTTGGTAGAGAAACAGGGGCAGGAATATGCTAAATATATGAAATGGAAGAAACTGCGTAAGGCGCACGTTGCAAAGCACGCACATTTAAAGGCAGATGATAGGCGTGAGGCACGTGATACGATATTAAATGATTTAGGGGTTAAATATAATTACGACAATTTGGTTAGTGATTATATTGATTTATAGAAAACGGCTAACTGTCGCCGGTAAAAATTCAGGAGGAGGAAAATAAAATGGAAGAAACTAAAAAAACTGAAGTTGAAGTGGTGGAAAATAACGAGACAGAGACACCTGCTGGGACTGAGGAAAAAAAATTTACGCAAGCGGAAATAGATGCAATTATTAGTGAGCGTCTAGCTCGTGAGAGTAAGAAATTAGAAGCTGAGTTAAATATCAAATTGGGTGATGAGATAACTAAATTACGTAGCAATAATGAGAAATTATTAAAAGAGTTAGAGGAAAATAAAATTAGGCAAGAGAGAGCTGAACGCACTATTAAATTAAAAGATTTAGGTGTGGACGCTGATTTAATTGACTATGTGTTATTTAAAACTAACGATGATAATTTAGAGGAGTTTATTAAAAATAATCCAAAGGTATTAGCTGAGAATTTCACAAATAAGGGCAGTAATGCCGAATATGCAGGCACGACACCTCGTAGATTAGAGGATGCAAAGACAGATGCTGAGTATATAAAATTACGACAAGAACAAGCCAAAAAATAAAATAAAAATAAGGAGATGTTAAAAAATGGCAAAAAATGATGTAACAGATAAATTTCTAACAGCTGAATTAATCGCTCGTGAAGCGTTATATGTGTTAGAAAATACAAGAGTATTTACAAATATCGTAAATAGTAATTATTCAGGAGAATTCGCAGGAGTAGGCGAAACGGTAAACGTAAGAATTCCAACATCGTTTGTTGGTAAAGAATTCGTAGGGCAAGTATCAAGACAAGCAGTTAAAGAAAAATTTGTCCCAGTTAAATTAGATAAAATTGCTGACGTGAGTTTTGAAGTTTCAAGTAAAGACTTAACGCTAGAAGTTCCGCAATTTAGCGAGCAGTTATTAGCGCCAGCGGTAAGAGCGTTAAATAATAAAATTGATGCTGATATTGCAAACACAGCTTTTGAATTAACAACTAAAAATGTAGAAGGCACAACTAAGATTGATGATATTGCAAAAGTCGCTAATTATTTAGAAAATAAAAAAGCACCACAAGAAGGTAGATATTTAGTATTATCACCAGACCACAGATATACATATACACTTACTGATAATTTAAGTAAAGTCGCATATGCGGGAACTAGTGAAGCATTAAGAGATGCATTACTTGGTAGAATTTATACTCTTAATACATTAATGAGTAATAACCTACCTTACAGCTTAGCAGAAACAGCAGGAACAGCAACATCTTATAAAGTTAAAAGACATAGCGATGATGGTTATTTAGTAATTAGTAATTTAAGCGCAGCAGCAGCGACTATTGCAGTCGGTGATGGTTTTGTTTATGAGGGTGTAGCATATAGATTTACAGAAGCAGGAGAAGGAACTTCTAGTTCAATCGCTAAAATCGGTTATGAGGGTGCTAAAGAGTTCCCAGTAGCAAATGACGGAACAGCTGTTAGCGTAAAAGTTATGCCTAAGTATTTATCACTTGGATTACATAGAGACGCAGTTACTTTCGCAACACGTCCACTTGACGCACCAGTTGGTGGAGCAGATTATTATATCGCTCAGGGCGAAAACTTCTCAATTAGAGTGGTTATGGATTATGACAGCGCTACTAAGAAAAACCAAGTATCACTAGACGTATTATATGGAGTCGCAGGTTTACACGACGAGTTATTAGCGAAAATCACTGGCAACACATCAGCATAATTAAAAAAATAAGGAGGCACTAAAAAATGATAACTAAAAACGATTATTTTATATTTAGGGGTGTAGATTTAGATATAGAATTAAAAAATACAGCTCCTGATAATGAGACTAAGAGTGCCGAGATTTATATTGAGATGGTAATTAGCGTGGTGCAGGATTTTATCAAATTTAATTTTGCACCTGCTACTATACCAACAAATAATGAAGCATTTAAAAAAGCGTTATTATATCAAATTGAGTATTTTTTAGAAAATGGCAAATTACATATTTATAATCCTGATAACCTGCCTATTTTAGCACCGATGACTTATATTATATTAAAAAATAATGGTTGGGCTAATCCGTTATGAGAAATATAGCGAGAGGTAAAGGTGGTTATAATAAAATATGCAGGGTATATGGCGCTAATTATGATGTGGGTGATAAATTATTAAAAGACGCTAAATTAATTGATAGATTTTATGCGAAGGAAATAAATAGGGTAGAAAATAATACATTTAACGGAAATATAAAGACGGTAGATTTACTTGTAACGCTTGAAAGTCCTGATTTTGTTTTGGCAAAGACAGATTTTTTCGTTGAATATGATAATAATTTATATAGAATGGTTGATAAGACTGAAAATATAATGGATCATAGAGGTAGAATTCTAACTACTATTGTTTTGAGGCGTAGATTATGAGAAATGAAGCGTTTTATAAGGAATTATTTACAACATTATTAGCAAATATGCCAAAAGATACAAGAAATATGATGACACAAAGTAAATTAGTAGGAACTCAGGATATAGGATCGCATTGGGTTATAACTATTACAGGTCCATATGCGACACGTCCTGATAATACAGGAAAAACAACAGGTGATTATGCTTATAAAGTGAATTATAATAAGCGTAGAAGTGCTAAAGAAATTCGTAATTATAAATACGTTGAGCGTAATATTAAGCATTTAGCAGGTTTATATAATATGAGGGTGGTGGATTTAGTTGATTGATATATTTAAAGCGTTATTAGGCGAACATTTTAATAAAATAATAGACGAGGTTAATTTTAATAATGACGGCGAATGTCTAGTTATTAAAAAATTGACAGGGACTAATTTTAAATCTGCCGTAATCCAACCAATACAATTACAAGCCTATGTGCGTGATATTAATAAATACGTTGAAATTTTACGAGAATTCGCACAAAATAACACAGGTATTACATATAATTTAGGCATGACACAAATTAAAATGAGTTATGAGACGCCACAATTATTAAATGTATGGAGTGAGATAAACGATAATTACCAAGCAACAGTAGTTGTTAATGGTATTTTTATAATTAGCCAAGATATAAGCGATATTAAAGAGATTAAAATTGATGGCGAGTTGGTAGATTTTGATACTGCGATTTTGACTTATGCAGGAGCAGTTAATACTAGAAAACCAAGAAACGAAAACAAAACTAAATCACAAATAATCGGTGGGGTTAATAATTTAACAATTAATTTAATTAGTAAGGTGTCGCCTGTCTTACAAAAAGTAAGGCGTGTTAGGCGTGGGGACGATATTTTAAATATTGAATTTAACATTGAAATAACTTATATTGATGATGATTATACCGAGAATTATATTATGGTATTATCTGGTGCAGGTATAGAGGCAAGTAATAGTAATATGCCTTTGATGACACTGACATTTACGGAGTGATATTATGGCACAGCAACCAATAGAAATTTTAATACGAAAAAACGATGGTGCTACGGGTGGTGCTAGCGAGGGTATTGAGAAAGTTGATAAAACACCTACGACAGCAAGTCCACGTAAACCGACACAAGAAATAAACCGAACGGCACAGCTTGTTTTAACACGTGCAATTAGTCTAGGTAAAGAGGCGCTTGGCACGGTGTTAGATAAACACGCTGAGTGGTCTGGTGATAGTATTATGTCTAATAAATATAAAAGAGCGTTAAATATTGGATCATCGGCGTTAATGATTTATGCTGGTGGTTGGATTGGTGCTGGTTATGTTGCAGGTAAAGAGATATTGGGTATTTATAGTGATATAAAAGACTTGCAAATTGAAAGGCGTAAAATAGAATATAATAATGCACGATTAGGTAGGGTGGTAAATAAATAATGGATTTATATATAAACGATAAAAAAATAAATTATAATGACGATATTAAGATTAGTAAATATAATGATAAATCTTTGGAAAATATCACGCTACAATTTGAGTTAGAAAATGAGCGACTTGATGCTGAGATAAAAAGTTATGCATTATTAGGAAATAAAAATTATTATGTCTTAGATTTTGAAGAAGTTGAGTTTACATTTAATAATTATATTAGGTATGAATATACAGTTAATTTAGTTGAGCCAACGATAGATTTACACGATATTATATTACCAAATAGGGCAATTACACGCAGGACTAATTTACCACGTAAAACAGCAGTTCAGGTAATAGGCGAGTATTTAGAAATATATGCACCTCATATCAAAATAAGTAGTAATTTACGTAATAAATTAGGTGATAAACCAGTGGGCGATTTTGCTTGGAATAATCCTACATTATATGATGTAATAAATGATATTATTAGGGCTGAATTAAATATTATACCTGTAATGCATAAATTTAATGAGCTTGATTTTAAAGATTTAGATGCCGTTGGAATGCCTATTAATAACGATGATATTGATGCAATTATGCGTAGGAACGATTATAACCAATATGGTAAAGCACTGCGTTATAATTTGACTGATGCTAGATATGTTGAAAATAAGTTAGGGTTAGAGGACGAAAAAGCGTATGTGTTGGAATATTTAAAACCTATTACACTTGATGCGCCTATTTTGAAAGATGATGACTGGGCTATTTATACGGAGCATCCGATTGATGAAATTTATGAGGTTAGATTTATTGCTTGGGAGGAAATATTTTTAAGCGGTATAAGTATCCCATTTAATAAAAAAGACTTTGATATAACTGATAAAATAGTTGAGAAATCGGTTTATGATACCTTAATGCCAAGCAATTTATTATTAGATGTTGAGGGCGATTATAAGCGTGATAAGGTATTTTATGAGCGTGGTAAAAACAAAATAGACGGTTGGAATTATAATGATAAAACATGGGTCCCGATTTTAAATGTAGATAGAATTACATGGCAGAATATATTTTCTAATAAAACAGGCACACCGATAGATATCGTTAGAGATTTAAAACCTAGAACGTTTTTAATGTCAGTTGCTTATAAGCCTATGATAAAAGATGTTTCTGGCGATGCTATTAAGGATATTAGTAAAATAAACCGTTATATTATGTCAGGGCAACAAGAAAAAACTGTTAATTTAGATTATTTTGGGCGTTTTAATAAAGATATATTGGAACAGCTTGGCGAGGATGAGTTAATTATAAAAGGCAGTAATACAACGCCTAATTTAATGGATTATTTTGAGGATTTTTATATTTATAAAATAGATATAGAAAATAGCGATGGCAATAATAACTGGCAGGCATATTTAAAGCGTAATTATAACGAGATAAATATATCAATGGCACTAGATTATGACAAGAGATTTTTTGAACGAGCAGGGATAGACGAAGCTGTAATAAGTAATCATATTAATAATATAAATTATACATTAGCGACGGAGCAGGGTGTTTTAGATAACACGGATAAAAATATGATCCATTTTTTCACAAGTAATGCGTTTGGCGATGGTTATGCAATTAGGCAATTTTATAATTTTTTTAGGATGCGTTATGAGGACAGGACTACTAGCGAGTGGTTTGTGAGAAAATTGCTACCTATGACTGTTGGTAATTCGTTTTTATTATATATGAAAATGGATGATAATTACGCCGTTGGGACTAAATTAAAAAATGCTATGTATATAGATAATTTAGATGAGGATGAAAAAGATAAAGGTATCACGCAACCGTTAATCCCATATGTAGATAATAGAGGCGAATTCGTATCGTTTGATACACGTGTTTATATGGGTGTTTATAGGTTATTATTAAGCGATGATTTTGATATTGCTTACGACATAAAGGAATATCCCATAGCGCGTAGAGGGGTTGAGCCTAATTATAACTCCATAGACGGAGAATATGATAAACTGATGTATAGTGAGGATAATATGTTACGTTATAAAGACACACGAGAAATAACAGCTGAGACGCTACAATTTAATTTTTTAAATACCGATAAACTGATATTTTATCCGCACATATTTTTTAGAAACAGACTTGCGACTATTAGTTATGAGAGTGATGACGCACGTTTTTATTTATATGTGAATAGGGATAAAAATAAAAAATATAATAGATATAGTAAAATTATGGGTGAGAATTTGGGCGAGGGACAATTTACAGCCACTAGCACAGGTATAACAGTTAATATAACAGGCGAGTTTTATGGCTGGTGTATTTACGCAGATAATGAGCCGTTATTAGCATATAACGGTAATGACACGCAGTTATATTGGATTATTAGTAAACAGAGTTTTATTCCACCACTTGATCCATATAATTATATTTATTTTAGAATTAAAGATAGTAATAATGATTATATATTAGAGGATAGAATATTAGAAAAACCAATTAAAATTATAAATAATGGCGAGCGACTAATAATTAAATATAGCGATGATAGTCAGGTATTATTTAACGATTTATTAGAAAATTATAAAAATCCTACGAGTTTATTAAAATATACAACATTTTATTTTGATGATGGTAGTGTATCGGGTATGCCTGAGTTAAAAGTAAAAATAAAACATAATAGTAATATTTATGAAGGATATATACAGCGTGAATTTTTGTTTGCTGATATGTGGTATTTGAAATATTGGATTATTGGCGGAATTAATAATGGTGCAGTTGATACAAGTTTGCAAGGTAATTTATATAACGCTGGTGGCGATGTAAGTGTTAGTATTAGTAATCCGTTAGAAATAGAAATATTTTTTGGAGGTGATGACAATTAATAAGTTAGTTTTTGATTTAGATAGTTTTAATTTAATAGAAAAAAATATCACACAGCCACTAGTAGTAGGTCAGCATGATTTTTATAAATTTGAATTTGAATTTAGACAAAATAATGAAGTAATAAATAATCCGTTATGGGCTGTCAGGGTTTTATTTGAGCGTCCTGATGGCGAGGGTAGTAATGAGTTATCAGTTTTATTAAATAATGGAAAATATGAGAAAAAATTATCAAGTTGGGTAAGTGATATAGCAGGTGATTTAAAAATTAGTGTGTTAGTAAATAATATGGCTTTTACGCAGGTTTTATTGCCTGTTAGAGCCGGTTTAACTCCGTCAGGGGATACTATTACCGATATGCAGTATCAAGCGTTATTAAACGATATTAGAGGACTTAATTTAAATGTGAGTAGTTTTTTAATAACTAACGAATTTGATAGTAAAATTAATATAGATTTAGTAAATGGTTATGATTTCACATATTTAATTCCTGTTGATGAGGCTAATATTATAATCCCGCATGATGCTAAACATGGTTATTTTTGTGGGCTTAATTTTAAGGCTTTTAGCGATTTTGATATTAACATAGTAAATGACAGCAATTTTAATTATAAAATAATAAGGTTTGGCGAAGTATGGGATAAGATTTCCTGTGTCGCAGGTAAGACTTATAATGTGATTATATATTGTGATGGGTTAAATATTAGGTTATATTATTATGAGTTATAATGCTACTAGGTTAAGAATATTAGAATTAGTTAATACACAAGTTCCTTATGATAAAGGGTATTTAAGAGTTAATAATGATATTATTTTAAATACAGGAAATGAGGGCGTTATTAATGCAGGTTATGACGGACACTCACAATTATTAAATTCATTATTATATGAGGCAGATTACCAATTAAATTATGTTGAGAGTTTTAATAATAGCCTCGCAATTACGAGTTATGGTGAGACGGTATTAGTTAGTGGCAGTGATGGTTTAAATAATATGTATTATGAAACTAACTATATAAAAGGTGAGGATATATGGGATACATTTAATGATAATAATTTTTATATTAGTGGTATTGCTGAGGTTGAGTTATTAGAAAGTGTTAATGGTATAAGTAATATTTATTTTGATTATCACTATATTAAAGGTATTGATATAACGGACGATTTTATAAATAATAATTTATATTTAAATAATTCCGGTGATATTAATATTATTGAGGGTGATAATATATCAGGTAATTTAAGTAATACAATTTTTATGCCAAGTGACCAGTCGCAAGATGAAATTATAAGCGTTGATAATAAATATATATATTTTTCAGGCGTTGTTGAGGGGGTATATGTTAATAGCGATAATGGGTTAGGTAATTTTGATACTAGCATAATCGCTGATTTATTTAGAAACGTAGAAATATATCAAAATATAACCGTTAATGCTAACATGGTTAATACAGCTGATGGAGTATTAGTTGCAGGGAATGATGGTAGAAATAAAATAAGTATGACCGTTATTGCTAACATAACAGCAAATACGGGCGAAATACGATTAAGATGGGCTTATTTAAGTAAATCGTTAGATCCGTTTTGTGTTGCCTATCCGGAAGCAATAATAGGAACAAAATGCACGATTAAAGACCAAATAATGACAATTAGTGGTAGTAATGATGGTTTTAGTGGTTGTATAAATATAAAATGTGTAGAATATTAAAAAATAAAGGAGATAAAAAATTATGACAGTTGTGAAATTAAAAAATAAAGGAGATAAAAAATTATGGCAGTTGTGAATTTAAAAACAGGCAGTTATGCCAAAATAAAAGGTTTAAGTGGGTTATTAGGCGGACATGATACAGCCAGTAGTGCATTGGTAATTCTGGTTAGATTATTTGATGGAAACGTGTCCGTTAGCTCAACCGAAAACATGAAATTTAAAGATGCAAAACAGGTTTCTGGAACGCAAAACGCCGAAGTTGAAACGCACGCATCGGTTATGTTTGCAGTGCAAAGCGGAAAAACAGTTAATAAAATAAAATTTGCAAGAAACAGTCAATCAGGACTGATTGATATTTTTGAAATTAATTTAACAGGCGGGGATATTAAAACATTCCAAAATGCTGGGACATATACAATTAACAGCGTAAAAATAACTTTAAGGGAGGATATTTAAAATGGCTATTAGTTTAAATTTATACAGTGAAGCAAAGGAGATAATTACCCAATCAATGGTTACGAATTTTGAAACAGCGATGCTTTGTTCATCTACTTATGGTAATACTCTTGATGTACCTTTAGGACCTGCGGGCGATTTATTAGCTAAATCTGCAGAT
>Ga0209075_1002931_pt1 | contig 14620 bp, 24 predicted proteins | sample Stecom2011_FD_187523 | JGI IMG/M metagenome (GOLD analysis project Ga0209075, IMG submission 187523) | Agricultural soil microbial communities from Utah to study Nitrogen management - Steer compost 2011 (SPAdes) (version 2) | ecosystem: Environmental > Terrestrial > Soil > Agricultural land... | reverse complement strand
TTTTAGCAGTAGTTTTCTGAGGTTCTGGTTTCTTAGCCATATCAATCACCTTGTAAAAAAGACATCCCTGTCAATGGAATTAAAGAGACTCAGCGACCAGCACTTTCACTTTGCCAGCCAGCTCGTTGTCAACGGCCACGCCGCCTTCAGCACGCAATTGACGCTCAACCAACTCAATAGCCTTACGCTCTAAGCTTGCAGGCACCACCAACACAGTTGGCTTAATGCCCAGCTTATTGCCACCGTCCGCTTTAAAGTCGCGCATCGCCATCCAGGCATGCCAGAAGTTGTCGGCGTTTAGCTCATCTTTCACACCGAAAGCCATTTGCCAGAAACCAAAGCCCGCGTTACCACGTAGGTCGGCACCAAACTGGAAGGTGTTGTTGGTAAACACGCTTTCATCGTTAGGGTTAAACTTGGTGGTAATGTCTAGATCACGGCGGCTCTGCCAAATCAGCGGCTTAATAGCGCGACTGGTGTCTAGCAAGTACCAAGGCTCACCGTTGTAATCGCCGTTGATTTTTACGTTAGATACCGACACATCAGTGCCGCTACCGTCATGCTTAGGGTTCACTGGGTGGTCGGTATCAAAGAAAAACTGGCCATCAAAACACTCAGTAGTGAAACCGTCTTTCAATAAGCCGAACACCAACTTATCGGGGAATAGCGCACCTTCACGGCCCATTTCCTGAACGGCAGGCTTATAAACGCCTAAGTTGTCGTCTTCGATATCGTCACGGCCAACCTCAACAGAGGACTCATAGGTCTTGTTGGTGATGGCATAGCCATGCTCTTGCAGTGATTGGAATTGACGAGCGCCAACCCATTCACGGAAAGCAGGCATAGCACCCAGCCAGCCATAGGTGTTTGACTTGGTAGTGGATGGCACAATGGTGGCCACCTCGGTGTGTTGAGGTGTTACACCAGCAATCGCACCTTGGAAGTCAGCGCGAAAGCCAGTGCGCAACGCGTTTAATAAATCGGAATTAATAGCAGCCATTATTCTTGCTCCTGAGTTTTAGCTTTTAAGTAGGCTTCCTTAGAAAGGCCTAACTGTTTCATTACAACCACTTCACCTGGCTGCAGTGTTACGTCACGACCTTCAGCACCAGCGGGTGCTTGGCCTCCTGTTTGGGTGCCACTTAAAGCGGCAATGGCGGGGGTAGCTGCCAAGTACGATTTCAGCGCAGCAAGGTTGCCGTTGCCTAAATCGGTGGCCCAATCCTTTTGAGCAGGCAGCAACTTACCATCTGCCAAGGCCTCATCAACCAACGCAGTCACTTGAGCGTTCACTTGCTCTGCTTTAAGTGCTGCCAAGTCAGCCTTTAAGGCTTCAACAACCCCTACAGGCGCATACTTGGCTGGGTCTGGGGCTTTATGGTTAGGCGTTGCTTTTAGCGCAGCCACTTGAGTTTTTAGCGCCTCAACTTCTGCAGCCGCCTCAACGGCCTCAGCGCTCTTGGCCTTCATGTCGGTTAATGCCGCAGTGATTTGCTCATCTGTCGCATCCTCCGCAAGCCCTAGTAGGGCAATCAATTGTTCTCGGTTCACATCGTGCTCCTGGGGGTGGTTAGAAAAATTAAACTTAAGTGCAGCGCGTTGCGCTAAACCATCAAGCCCATCCACGGCGGCATAATTAGTAATGGCGGCCATAGCAACGCCCAGCACTTCGCCAGTGCTAGGGTTGTATTCAATAACGGGGCTTAAATAGCGGTACTCATCTTGAGCAATGGAAAGTTCTGCGGTGGCTGTCCAGCGCACGTCGGTGGCATAGAGGCCATCGGCACGCCACTCCAACGACTTAGGGCTGAACCAACCAGCGGCAGGGGCTGGCTGGCCGTTTTTTTCGCTATATAAAGTTTGGTGCTCATAATCAATAACAGCGTCGTCTGAGCGAAGATTGGCACGCGCAATTAAACGAGCAGCAACATCAGCGTCAATCAACCAGCCTTCTGGCACTTCATGCGGACGACCATCACGCGCCTTAAATCGGCCTGCAGGCAGCAAACGCAATTCTGCTGGGGCAGAAGCGCGCAAGCTGGTACGCAGCGCAGCGACTGCAAAAGCGTTTTTAGATGACTTGGGTGTGTTTTGTGTTTTCATGCCGCCAGAATAAGGCGAGCAAGCGCGAGGCAGGTTTAACCCCTGTTTGATTATTTAGAGAAGAAAGAAGGGAATAGTAAAAGAGAATTTGGCGCAAACACTAGAACGCATTTAAACGCGATTTAAGCGCATCTTAACCTATAACCGCCATAACGGGATAGGAAAACGAAGCAAAGCGCGTTAGACGCGCGGTGTAAGGCGCTGAAAGCACACCACAAACACTTATTTTAATATCAGGGAGCATATGGGAAAGTTTTTATTGATTTTTATGGCGTGCCTCATATGCCTAATGCTTGGCATTCGAGTTGGTTATGAATACGCCCATATTGTAGTGGCTGCAGAATGCGAGCGACTGGGCGGATTTTTCGTAGGCAAGAAAGTATTCAAATGCAATGCCATTGAAAAAGCCAGTGCACCACAAGAAGCGGACGATACAAATGATTGAGTTCTTATCTTATTTTGATTATCTGGACTTATGGTTCTTGCTCGTAGCCGCTGGCTATTTTGCAACAAACGCATGGGTTCGGCATAAACAGCAAAAGGTATTCACTGTAAAAATTATTCGTAAAGACGGCACTGTAGAGCATGGTGAAATACGTCGTGGCGAATCTGCTGAAGTAGACGCACTGATCAAGCAGCTTGAAGATCAAGCCAGAAAACCGTTTAGGCGAAGCCTTTAGCCATCATACTAGCCAAGCCCTCACAAACCTCTTCGCTTCGCGAAGTAAGTTGAACAACCTGTTTTTAATTTCCAAATTTAACTATCCAACAGGCCGGCCAATCGGCTCCCATTTTTCAAGTTCTCCCCCTTCTCGTAAAATACGTTCAAGGCGCGAATCTTTTGGAGGGATGGCTTCTACAGTAGAGTGATCACCTGGATAAAATGGGGGGTGAGGCTTATTACTGAGTTTGCGCAAGTCTTTTGCAATATCATCACCCCAGTCTATGGCTGGCTGATAACCACTCCTACGCATATTCATCACTTGCCTGTAGCGATAAGCTCTGTGAGCAAAAACACCGACAGCCAATTCAAGGAGGTGGTATTTTTTATCTAACCACTTTTGTTGATGTTTGCTAGAAATCTGTAGATTTAACTCATCCTGATATGGCTTTAATTGCTCCATGCTTAGACTGCTTCCAAGGAGTGTTCTAACCTCAGCCACTTTCGCTTTGCTAGGCACAACAACACCATAACGAGAACCAATAATCTTTAATTTACTGCCTGGCATCTTAGCGAGAATCTCAGATTTACTATGCAGTAGCTTAGGTTTACTAGCGATCTGCTCCCAAGCCATAGAATCAGGGAAGCAGTTTTTTTCCTCAAACGATGTCAGACACTGGTCAAACCACGGCCAATCAAAATCATCACCATGAAAAAGCCCTTTCATTAGCGAGTGTTTTTGGTTCTTTGCAATAAATGCAACGCTTAATATAGTGTCTTCCGATAAGGTGCTGCCTCTTAGCACCCATTTAGCAGCAGCTTCGTAATTGAAATTTCCATTTAACTCTTTAGCAGAAGCAAGCTCAGCAAAGGCTGCAGGGAAGAGTTTATAAGAGCGACCATGTTTTTCTCGGCGGATGTCACCTAGCTCATTGGCGAAGTACAGCACATACCGTGCATATTCTTTATCTGATTCTGAGCGTCCTTCATAAATGCTGCTTTGTAAAATACCTGGCTGTTTTTCAACAGCAGCTTTCACTTGTCCTATCACCTTTTTATAGAGCGGATCTTGTTTCACAAACATTGCCATTCGCTCTTTAAACCATTCTTTTTGTGCTTCAGGGTATGAAGGGCGAGTAATCTCAGCAGCTATTTTCTGTAAATGGGTGCGTGAACCCTCCCACCCATTTACAAGGCCAAAAGCATGCATTAACGACTCGTGATTAAACCAATCGCCCAACACCCACCCGCGCAGCAAAAAATCATTATCATTGGGGATAACAGGCTTTTCCTTTGCTCCTTCTTGTACTCTTTGGAGGGGGAGTGTTGGGGTTGAGCTTGTCTTTTTAGGGGGATTGCTAGAGGAAGGCTTGCGCCCCCAAAATACATAAAATATATAGCCAGCAAAAACTGCCAAGCCCAAACCTATAAGTGGATCTGAAAAAAACATACCAGCCACAAACACTAATGCCACTATGCTGTATACATACTTTAAAATCTGCCAAAACAACACAAACAGTTGGGCAATTAAACTTGGCTTGTTAGCTTTATCCATGCCTTTCATCCTCCCGTCTTCATCAACTCATCACGGCATTGCGCGAACGCAGCGCTTGTCGCTTTCAAGATATCTTGCTGGGCTTTGGGGCTGTGGCGGTAGTTATCCAGCAGCGCGGCTTCGTCGGGTGCGAGGGTGGGTGTGGCGGTGTTGCGTTGGCCGGTGAGGATATAAAGCACATCCGCGCCCGCAGCGGCAATAGCAGCCATATAGGATGCATCTGGATTCCTATTTCCCTTCTCATAATTACGCTGAGCAAGCTTTTGAACCCCGCCAATCGCACCAAATGCTTCTTGGCTTAATGCCATTCTTTCTCGCTCTTCTTTTAATCGCTCGCCAAAAGAATTCATTTAAACCTCTTTTTATCTTGACATGGATTCAAATGAATCCTATTCTACACCCATACACCGCGAATAACTGCTATTAACCGCTATTAACTGCCATTCATGGAGCAAATAAAAAATGACTAAAACCGATCAAGTCATAGTTGCCCAAGCAAAAGCCACCCTGCATAGAGCCATTGATGAAATGGAGCTAACACTGGATGACATCTTGCTTCTCACCGCACTTACAACGGCGTTTTGGGCTGCGCATCCCGCAGCAATTTTTCAGCAGCTTCAAGACGATACTTCAGAGGCCCTTGCGATTCTTCGCCAGCCTGATAACGGAGTTGAGCAATGATCTCTTCCGCATCAACTGTTGGCTTTTTTGCAAGCAATGTAAGCACCGCTAGGCCTATTTCAGCGTGCACTACGGCATCCACCTTTGCTAAGCGCTCAAAGCTACTTTGCGCTTTGTTTAATGCTTTTTGTACGCGTTCATCATTCATAAATTTTTATCCATGTAATTAAGGAGTTAGCTATGGCTACACCAACCGCACCCACAGCCAATGAAATCAAGCACCGCCTACGCAGCCAAGGCACCACCCTTAAAGAATGGGCTGCAGAAAACGGCTTTAGCTATCGCACTGTGTCCGACACCTTGCGCGGCTTGCGCAAAGGCAACTATGGCGAAGGTCGTGAAGTGCGCATTGCCCTTGGCCTGCCCATCAAAGAATAACAGTGTTTAACAGTGTTTTGTACACACAAATAAAACGGAGCAACCATGACCACCCACTCAACCGCCACCCCCATTAACCAAAGCGCCGCTAATGCCCTGGCGGTGCTGGATGTGATTATGCGCCACATGGTGCAAGGCCTAACCGTGACGGAAATATGCCAAGCCACTGAGTTAACCGCCCCCAGCGTTAGCCGTTATGTCAGCACGCTAGAGCGCACTGGCTGGGCCGAACGCATTCCCGAAACAGGGCGCATTCGTGCCAGCGTGCGTGTTGGCCAACGTGCCATGACCATTTTGAACGAGCTCGACAAAACCCAAGGCCGCATTAGCGAACTACGCAACCGCTTAACCACTACTTTTTAAGGACACACCATGGCTAGAAAACCTACCCCAGTTGTGATTGAACCCAGCCCAGAAGTACCGCTAGACCAGTTGGCCGCCAATGTGCGTGCCGTAGAAATAATGGACGCTGAAATTGCCAGCAACACCCAAGCACTGGCCACTCAGTTAAATTACGATGGCAGCTTAAATCCTGACGCGCTAGAAACAGGCATTCGCGATAGCCAAGCCCGCGTAAGCATGGAGCTGTTTCACGTAGGTGCACGTTTGCTACTACTTAAAGAACAGTGTGCGCATGGCGAGTTTATGGAGCGACTAGAACGCTTACAGATTAACTACCGCCTTGCCGCACGCTTTATGCAAGCAACTTTAAAGTTCTCAAATGTGTCGACGTCGACACATTTGCAAAAGTTAGGTATGGGCAAGCTTACTGAAATGTTGATTCTCGACGACGACGAAATCAAAGAGCTATCCGAAGAAGGCAGCGTGCGTGGTATCGAGCTAGACGACATCGACCGCATGAGCGTGCGCGAACTGCGCAAACAACTGCGCGATGCCAAAGCGCAAGCGCAAGGCACGCAAAAGCTATTAGCCGAAAAGAACGAACGCATTGACGCGCTGCACACCGAGCTCAATAAAGACAAGCTCAGCAAGCCTGCGCTCGTTACCCCCGCTATGGAACTACAAAGTTTGTTAGGCGAAGTCAGCAGCCTAACCAGCAGTATTACCGCCACCCTGTGCGCCGAGTTTAACCGCCTGTTTACCCGCATTTTCGACCACCACGAGCAGCACGGTGGCAGCAGCCGCCAAATACTGGCAGGCCACTTAGAGCAAATTGGCGGTGAAATTGACGAGCTGCGCGGCATGTTCGCTTTAATGCTTGGTGGCGGTCGTGACGAATGGGACACCGACGAATGGGAACCTGAAGCCGTAACTTTAGAGGGCGATTCCCACCTGCAAGCCGACTTACTGCACGAACAAGCAGGAGAGGAGTAATGGACATGGCCTTGCCGATAGAAATGTTGGTGGATACTTGGCGCGCTGCCGAAGGTGCCAAGCACGGCCAACGCCAACATATATTAAAAGACGCTGCCCGCAAGCTGGGCGTATCGCTACAAACTCTGTACCGCGAACTAGAGCAAGCAGGCTTAAGCCGCGCCCGCAAACAACGTGCTGACGCAGGCGTGGTAACTCTAAGCCGTGAAGAAGCTTTAATCTTATCTGCTTTCTTAATGGCCAGCTTTCGTGCCAACAACAAAAAGCTGTCTGGCATTGAACACGCTTTAGAAGTGCTACGCACCAATGGCGAAATTATGGCAGGCCGTGTGGATGAAGCCACAGGCGAATTTATCCCGCTGTCTGCCAGTGCCTGCAGCCGCGCCTTGCGTGAATACGGCTTGCACCCAGACCAATTAAACCGCGCCACGCCCAGCCAAAACCAGCGCAGCAAGCACCCCAACCACGTTTGGCAAATTGACGCCTCCATCAGCACCTTATTCTATGTGCCTGAAAGCGGCCTTGAAGACATGCACCCCGCAGTGTTCTACAAAAACAAGCCGGGCAACTTTGAGAAAATCAAACGCCAACGCTTAACCCGCTATGCCATTACCGACCATGCCAGCGGTGCCATCTTCTGCTGGTATGTGGCAGGCGGTGAAAGCATTGCCAACTTAGGCGAAAGCTTTTTAGAAGCCGTGCGCGAAAAGCCAGGCGAAGCACTCTATGGCGTGCCGTTCAAGCTGTATTACGACCCCGGCAGTGCCGCCACCAAAACCTTTAAACGCTTTTTGGCGGCCATGGGTGTTAGCCCAGTGGTGCACGGTGTGGGCAACAGCCGCGCCACAGGCCAAGTGGAAAACGCGCACAACATTATCGAAACCCAGTTTGAAGTGGGCTTTAAATACAGCCATGTACCCAACATTGCTTGGATTAACGAAAAAGCGCGCAAGTGGTGCAAATGGTTTAACGCCACCAAGAAGCACAGCCGCACCAAGCGCACCCGTTTGGCGGTGTGGATGACCATTGCCCAAGAACAGTTGCGCCTAGCCAATGTAGACGTAGCCCGTGAGCTGCTCACCCGCGAGCCTGAAACGGCCAAAGTGACCGACCAAGTGCAAATCCGTTTCAAAGGCCGCGTGTGGGACGTGTCGCCAGTGCCTGGCGTGATGATTGGCGAAACGCTCAGCGTAACGGTAAACCCGCTCAAGCCTGAAAGCGCCTTTGTGGTGTTTTACCAAGACGGTGAGGAAGTGCTGCACGAAATTCAGTCGGTTGAATTTAACGAGCTAGGCTTTGAAGCCAACGCGCCCGTGATCGATGAAGAGTTTAAACAGCCAGCAGATACTCAGCTGGATAAGAACCGCAAGGAAGTCCAACGCTACATCTATAACGCTGAAACCGACGAACAAGCCGAGCTTGCCCTAAAGAACAAGCAAGTGCCTTTTGGTGGCCGCATCGACCCTTACAAACATTTGGACAACTTGCCGCAAGCCGCTGTGTTGCCGCGCCGTGGTACAGCCCATGAAGCCACCCAAAGCAGCCGCATGGCCGAACGTGTGCTAAGCCACGCCGAAGCTGCCTTGCAACTTAAAAAGGAATTAACCGATTGGAGTGCAAAAGACTATGCCGAAATGGCGCGCCTATATCCCGCTGGCGTACCCGAAACGGAACTCAGCAGCCTAGCCAAACGCTTGCGCTTGCATGTCGCGTCCATTCAGGTGCTAGGAGGTGGCTCATGCTGAACCTTCACCACGTGCTGAATGCCATGAGCATTACCCGCAAAGAATTGGCGGACAACTTAAACGTAAGCCGCCCCACCATTAGCGTGTTGTGCAACCACGGCCACTGGCCTGCACAAAACAAAGAAGAGCTGCAGCAAGGCATTGAAGCCCTGCTGCAGGCTAAGGGTGCTAGTGCAGCAACACTAGCGTCCTTGTTCGACCAAGCGTCATCAGAAGATGACACCCCTGTTACTACGTCTTCCAAGGAGACAGATATGTTACTACGAAAACAACCCTTATACCCAGCCACCAAAAAACACTTTGCGCTATTCACTGACCCCTTCGCGGAAGTGAACGATGCCGCGCAAGTGTTTAACACGCCCGATGTGCACTATGTGCGCGGTGCTTTGGCGCAAACCGTGAACAGCGAATGCTTTATTGCTGTGGTCGGTGAAAGCGGTGCGGGCAAAAGCACATTACGCCGCGACCTAATCGACCGCATTAACCGAGAAAGCCTGCCTGTGGTGGTGATTGAGCCATATGTACTAGGGCTTGAGGACAACGACCAAAAAGGCAAAAGCTTAAAAGCCACCGACATAGCCGCCGCCATTATTCGTACGGTAGATCCACAAGAGCGCATTCGTGTGAGTGCCGAGGCACGCTTTGCTCAACTGCACCGTGTACTGCGTGAAAGCCGCCGCAGTGGCAACCGCCATGTGCTGATTATTGAAGAAGCCCACGGCCTAAGCATTCCCACGCTTAAACACTTAAAACGCTTCTTTGAACTGGAAGACGGCTTCAACCGCCTGCTATCTATTGTGTTGATTGGCCAGCCAGAGCTAAACCAAAAGCTGGCTGAAAACCGCGCCGACGTGCGTGAGGTGGTGCAGCGCATCGAGATGATTACCTTAGAGCCGTTAGACAACCACCTAGAGGCCTACTTAAAGCACCGCTTTGAATTGGTGGGCAAAAATCTCAGTGATGTTATTGATGCGCCAGCCATCGACGCACTGCGCGCCAAGCTTACCGTGCCCAGCCGCGATCGCAGCGGCAAAGCCATTAGCCTGCTGTATCCATTAGCCGTAGGCAACCAACTTACCGCTGCACTCAACATGGCCGCCGATATTGGCGCGCCTGTGGTCAGCGCTGATGTGATTAAGGCGGTGTAGATATGAGCAATTTAACCAACCAAATCAAAAAACAACGCCAACCCAAAATGAACCGCCTAGTGCTAACGCGTATGGCAGAAGCTGCAGATACATTAAGAGAGCTAAACCGCCGTGGTATTGAGGTGCTAGAGCTGGATGTGAACCGTGTTAAGCCCGTGTTCTTAGTGGCAGTAAGTGCAGCCACTCGCGCTTTGGGTGGCGCCTGCTATATGCGCAAGAGCGAGCGCGGCCAACAACTATTCCGCAAGCAAGCCATGATTGGCAACTGCCGTGTGGAATGGGACGAAAACGTTTTTCATTAACCCTTAGGAGAACCCTATGACTTCAACAACCGCAATTCCAGAAGGCTACCTGCAAGACGCACAAGGCCGCCTTGTGCCTGAAAGCCAAGTGCGTGAGCAAGACAAACTGCGCGACAGCATAGTGCGTGACTTGGTAGCCGAAGCCTTAAAGATTAATGGTGGCTTAAAGCAGTTTAAAGCCCGTGCACTCAATGACATTGCCGATGTGATTCAGATTGCCGCTGACAAGTGGGAAGTAGACCTGGGCGGCAAGAAAGGCAACATCACCTTGCTCAGCTTCGACGGTAAATACAAAGTGCAACGCACCTACGCCGAACGTATTACTTTCACCGAAGAATTGGAGGCCGCCAAAGAACTCTTTGGCCGCTGCCTCGACCGCTGGACAGCCGACGCAAACGTCAATATTCGCGCATTGGTAGACCGCGCCTTTCGTGCCAACAAAAACGGCCAAATCCGCACCGCTGAACTGCTGGGTTTGCTACGCCTAGAGATTGAAGACAGCGAATGGGAAATGGCCTGCGAAGCACTTAAGCAAAGCATCAGCGTGAATGGCAGCACAGTTTACATTCGTATTTACGAGCGCATTGGTGACAGCGAACACTATCGCCATATTCCACTGGACTTGGCGGGGGTGTGAGGTGAACCGAAAACGCCTAATCGCCCAAATCCATATTGCTAAAAAGCAACTGGGCATTGATGAAGAAAGCTACCGTGCGCTGTTACAGCGCCACGGTGGCGCAAGCTGCACCGAGCTGGATGTATATCAACTCAGCAAAGTGGTGGCCGAGCTAAAACAAAAAGGCTTCAAGCCCAAGCGCCCCACCAAAAAGCGCGGCCCCAAATCATCCGAGTTTAAAAGCCAAGGCGATAAGATCCGCGCGCTGTGGCTGGCAATGGCTAAGCAAGGGATTATCCGCAGCAAAGAAGAAACCGCCTTGCGTGCCTATGTAAAGCGTATGAGCGGTGGCCGCTTTGAGGCTCCGCAGTTCTGCGATGCCGCCACCGCCAGCCGCATTATTGAAGCATTAAAACAATGGCAAAACCGTGAACTCGACAAACAAAAACTCAATCAAGAAAGCCAAGGATAACTCATGCAATTCAATCGCTGTCCTGTATGCCATAGCCGCATTAGCCTGGAACAACTTTGCCAAGATGAAGCAGGTCGCGAGCTGTTGGCTTTGCTGGCTAAGCTCGACAGCCTAAGCGGCACGGCCGTGGTCAGCTATATCGGCTTGTTTCGCAGTGCCAAGCGTGACTTAACCAACGATCGCGCGCTAAAACTCACCCAAGAAACCTTGGCACTGGCTGAACCTAATTGGCTGATTCCAGCGCTGCAAGAAACGGTAGAAAGCATTCGTGTTAAGCGCCAGCAGGGCCAAGTACAACCATTGACCAACCATAACTATTTAAAGCGTGTGTTAAGCACAGTGCTTGGCCGCTGTGAAGATGCCCCCCTCTTATCCGCGCCCGCTCAGGCAGGCTTCAAAACCGCTAGCGCCAGTATTGGACGCTTACAAGACACCAGTTGGGCAGAGTAAGGAAATTTGTATGAACGATAACAAAGAACAGAACCAAGAATTGTTTACCGAAGAAGAAACGCTAAGCGAAGAGCTGCTGGATCATTTGCCTGAGATTAGCGAAGAAGCCAAGCGTAAGTGGCCTAAAGACCTAGTGGCACTGCTGGATATCTATCAAGCGGCCTTAGTGCGCTTGGGCTATAGCGCTGAACAAAGCAGCAAAATCGCCCACGCCTTAATCAGCGAGCTGGCTGTTTACTGCGGCGGCCGCTATATCTATTTGCCTAAGGGCGACGCGCTAGAAAAAGCCATCCGCGATGTGCGCTTGTTTAACGATTGGCGTGACAACCAGCACACCCCAGACATGCTGGTGCGTAAATATAAGATCAGCCTGCAGCATGTGTATCGTATCATCGACGAACAGCGTAAGTACCACATTAACAAGATACAGCCACAACTACCGCTTTAACCCCGTTTAACCTTTATTAAGCCTTTTCTCACTCCACATTAGCCATCATGGCCTTAAACATTCTTAAGGCTTTGATGTGGCTCCTTCTAAACTTCCTAAACAATTACGCACTCAATTGCTAGCTACAGTTGCCGCTGTGGGCATTGGTGGCGGCGTGCTGCTTAGTCAGCCCAATGCACCTAGCCCTGCAGTGCAGTTGGCCGCTGAAATTGGCAGCCACTACGAAGGCACCCGCTATCAAGCCTACCAAGACAGTGCAGGTGTTTGGACGGTATGCCGTGGCATTACTGCCAATGTGCAACAAGGCAAAACCTACACCGAAGCCGAATGCAAACACCTAGAGCTTACGCACTACATCGAACTAGAGCTAGCCGCTAAGCAGCTCTACACCCACTGGTACAGCTACAACCTCTATGTACAAGCCAGCATGCTCGACATGCTGTTCAACTTGGGCGTGCCGCAAGTGCGCGCTTCTACCCATTTAAAACTGGCAAACAGCGGTGACTTGCAAGGCGCTTGCAAGCAGATGACCCGCTGGGTGTGGGCAGTGGATGCGCGTACAGGCCAAAAAGTACAGCTCGAAGGATTAAAAAGCCGCCGCCAAAGCACGGCTGAACTGTGCAGCCAATGGGGCCGAGATGGGCATTTTTCTAGCGCAAGAGGTGCGGCATGATGAAGTGGCTTTCCATAATCGCTGCGCTTTTAGCGCAAGTTATTTTGATGTTTTATTTCTTCGACAAGCAATACAAGGAAGGCTACCAGGCAGGCGTTACCGCCGCTCAAGAGCAACATGAAGAAGAGCAGCGCACTGCCCTGGCCAAGCATCAATCCGCTTTAGCTGACAACCTAAAAGCCGCCAACGCGGCGGAGCGTTCCTACCTAGAAAAGCAGCAACGTCTAAACCAGCAAAACCAACAACTCAAGGAGCAGCTCTATGAGGCTTTGGATCAATCTATTCATGTTCGCACTCATGGTTGCACTGTTGGCACTGAGTGGATGCAGCACTATCGCCAAGCCCTCGGCATCAGCCGTGTGCCCACCACCAATACCAATGGATCTCATACTGCCCGAGGTGTTGCTGATGCCGCCATCACCCCCGCCGAGCTGCTGCAACACCTTACCGACTATGGCCACTGGTGCCGAGCCAACACCGAGCAACTAACCGCCTTACAAAACTTAATCAAACAACTTAACTATGGCCAAGAGTAACCATCATGGACGCTATCGACCGCGCGCAAGAAATAGAGACCTTACACCGCGAGGCCGCCTTGGCCGCTGCTATTACCAAACCAAGTCCGCAGCTTGTTATCAACGGACAGATACTTTGCCAAGAATGCGAAGAACCTATTCCAACTGCACGCTTGAAGCGAATGCCCTTGGCCTCCCGCTGCGTCGATTGCCAAGAAATTCACGAACACAAGGGGCGACTATGCAACCGATGAACTACCTAGCGTTGGATTTTTGGTGGAGCCTGATTCAAGGCGCGGCCACAGGTTTAACGGTGCTGTGGGTGTGGCTGACCAATCGCCAAAAGGTGAACAGCGACGCCATTGAAAAGCTGCGCGACAACATCAGCGACAACGTCACTGGGTTAGATCGTCGCCTGATTGCGGTGGAGAAAGACTTGCAGCGCATACCCACCCACCAAGACATTTCCAAGGTGCACGACCGCATTAACGAAACGAATGAAAACGTGAAGAACATGCAGGGCAATTTAAAGCAAATTTCTCGCACCGTAGGGTTAATCCATGAGCATTTATTAAATGGAGGTAAGCGCTAATGAGCGATTATCAGCAGTTGCTAGAAGGCGATCAGCGCCTTGTGATTCTGCGTTCACTGAAAGATTTAAACGGCAGTGGCAATGATAGCGTACTGCAAAAAATTCTAGAGCAATACGGCCACAAACTTAGCCGCGACAGAGTTAAAACTCATCTGTATTGGCTGAACGAACAGGGCCTACTAACACTAGATACCATCCTTAGCACCGATGTGGCCAAGCTTACAGGCCGTGGTTTGGATGTAGCTGAAGGTGTGGCTCGCTGCCCAGGTGTGGGCATTCCTCGCCCTCAATAAAGCGTAACGGAGAGTGAAATGACTAAAGCCACCCGTGGGCGCGCTAGTAAAGTTGAGCAGCTGCCTGAAGAGGTAAAGCGCTTCTTAGATGCCATGCTGCGCGATAAACGCTATAGCCAGCAAGAAGTGTTGGATGAAGTTAATAAACAACTAGCTGACCTTGGCATTCCTAAAGAAGAGCAGTTGAGCAAAAGCGGCCTCAACCGTTACGCGCTGCGCATGGAAAGCATTGGTAAAAAGATGCGTGAAACCAATGCCATTGCCGAAGCGTGGGTGTCGCAACTAGGCGATAAACCGCAAGGGCAAATTGGCCGCTTGGTAACACAGATGATTCACACCATGGCGTTTGAGTTGTCGCTAGATATGCAAAACGGTGCTACCGATGTAAGCATTGGCGAACTTAAAGAACTGGCCTTGGTAGTGCAGCGTTTAGAGCAAGCAGAAACCTCTAGCGTTAAGCGTGAAAAAGAAATCCGCAAAGCCTTTGCTGAACAAGCTGCCAACGCTGTAGAAGCCGTGGCCAAGGCCGCAGGCTTAACCGCCGATGCTGTAAGCACTATCAAAAATGAAATCTTAGGGATTGCCTAATGGGTGCCTTTCCAAGCTTTATTGCATACGACCCGAATGAGGTGCTGCTAGGCTATCAGCGCCGC
>Ga0209075_1002930_pt1 | contig 14620 bp, 18 predicted proteins | sample Stecom2011_FD_187523 | JGI IMG/M metagenome (GOLD analysis project Ga0209075, IMG submission 187523) | Agricultural soil microbial communities from Utah to study Nitrogen management - Steer compost 2011 (SPAdes) (version 2) | ecosystem: Environmental > Terrestrial > Soil > Agricultural land... | reverse complement strand
GGGCTAAATAGCCAGTTGCTATTGCTTGCGTGCATTTAAGGGCCAGCATGCCACCTTTGGCAGTAACTGATTGCATTAGCCGACCACGGTTGGCAACTAATTTGATAGCATCTTCCAATGAAAATACGCCAGCGATACAAGCTGCAACGATCTCGCCAATTGAATGACCAATCAGGCAGCTTGGATGTAGGCCCAACGCTATCCAATAACGGCTCATGGCATATTCGATACTGAACAAGGCCGCTTGGGTAAATTGAGTTTGCGCCAGTAACTCCTCAGCGTCAGCAACTTCACCAAACATGATGCCCTTAATCGACAGATTTAAATGTTGCTTGAATATGCGGTCACAAAGATTGAGCGCTTCACGGAAAGTAGGACATTGCTGATAATAACCTTTGCCCATACCCACATATTGTGAACCTTGGCCGGTGAACAAAAAGGCTAATTTTTGACTGGACGGTTCGGCAGACTTTTTATTTTCTGCCAGCTTTTGACTTTGTTTTTGCAACCAACTGAGGGCTTTTCCAGTGTCGTTGTCGTTGCTATAAAACGCCAAGCGATGGTTAAAATGGCTGCGTTTGTGGCTGGCGTAGGCGATATCTGACAAAGGCAAGGTTGAATTTTGCTGCAAAAATGCCGACATTTGCTCGACGCTGCTCGCCAAAGCACTTCTACTCTTACCACTGAGGGTTATCAGTGTTGGTACTTCACCTTGCTGATCTTGGGATTTGCCAGTGGTTTTAGCTGGCGGTGCCTGCTCCAATATCACCGATGCAATGGTGCCAGCGAAGCCAAAAGAATTGACCATAGCGCGGCGAATTGGCGCCTGCCACGGTTGGTTATTCGTTGGTACATTGACAACATAATCTTCCCACGGAATATGCCTGGATGGTGTATTCATACTAACGTGAGCAAACAATTCACCATGCTGAATCTGTAGCGCTGCTTTGACAACACCCATGATCCCAGCGGCGGCTTCTGTATGTCCAATATTGCCTTTGACTGAGCCAATATGGATCGGCTGCGCCTTGCTATGGCTTTGGGAGAACACACTGTTAATAGCCCGCACTTCAATTGGGTCACCTAAGCTAGTGCCAGTGCCGTGGGCTTCAACATAACCAATGTCTGCAGCAGTTAATGCTGCATTATTGATGGCATTGCGCATAACTTGTTCTTGAGCGATACCGTTTGGCACGGTCAAACCGCCACTTTCACCGTCTTGATTGACTGCTGAGCCTCGCAACGTAGCAATAATACTATCGCCGTCTTTTATGGCGTCAGATAACCGTTTAAGCACTATCATTGAACAGCCTTCAGAGCGGCCGTAACCGTCTGCGCTGTCGTCAAAGGTTTTACAGCGGCCAGAAGGCGATAACATTTTGGCGTCAGAAAAAACTACTAAGTTACGTGGGTGGTGGATGGCGTTCACACCACCACATAAAGCGACATTACATTCTTTGTGTCGTAACGCGACAATGGCTTGATGTAAAGCAACCAGAGAAGACGAGCAAGCAGTATCTATACTGACGCATGGACCACGCCAGCCCAGAAAATAAGACACGCGTCCAGAAACCGCGCTGTGCGCAGTGCCAGTACCGATATAGCCGATATTTTCTTGCATCGCCAAAGCGCCGACTTCGAGTGAGTAGTCAATCGAGCTGACGCCAACGAATACGCCGCCATTACTGCCTCTTAAGCTGTCAGCATCAATACCCGCATGTTCTAACGCTTCCCATGCTGTTTCTAGTACTAACCGTTGTTGTGGATCGAGATAGTCTGCCTCTTTTGGTGAAACATTAAAAAATTTGGCGTCAAAACTGGCGATATCTTTGAGATAGCCGCCCTTGTTGGTACGGATCTTACCCTTGCCGTCTTCACCGTCGTAAAACGCACTATTGTCCCAACGATCTGATGGAATCTCGACGATGCCATCTCCATTGTGCTGCAAAAATTGCTTGAAAGTTGCTACGCTGTCGTTGTTACCTGGGGCTCGTAAACCAATACCGCAAATAGCGATCGGCTCATATTTTTCCATCAGCAAGCTTTGTAATAATTGTTGTTGGTTTTGCTCTAACATGGTTTTTATCCTTGCGAGGTCGTGTCGGTTCCATACAAAGTGCGCAACATGTCATTGACCATATTGTGCATACTGGTGTCCTGCTTCTGCGTATTGGTTAGGCTTTCTATGCCAAAAAGACGATCACTCAAGTTTTCGATGAAATGTCCGATTGTCGGATTGGCAAAAAAATCTGTAGTGTCGATTTTGCAGGCCAAGGCTGTTTCAAATCGCTGTTTCAACGTTACAGCGCCCAAGGAATTTAAGCCCAAATCAAAAATGCTGACATTGATGCTGATGGGATCTAAGGGGTCTATGTAAAGTGCCTGTTTGAATTCACCTTTGACGTATTCGGCCAAAAAATCTTTTTGGTCAAGTTTTGACAGTGCTTTCAGCTGCGCCAAAATTCCTGCTGACATGATAATTCCTTTAATTTTAGCTGTTGATAATGGCCAGTTTGACCGAGCCTTCACAATAGCCTTTGCCATCGTCAGTAAAGCGGATCAAGGTATTGATATATTGAAAGTTGCGAATTGAACGTGAGGACAAAAATTCAATTTCACCATAGAATTTTTTCGATTCTAAAGGGCGTTTGAAGTTGCTACGAAATTCAGTTATCAAAACGTCTGGCAGCTGACGACGCCAGTACATATCCATATCCCAATGGCTGAACATCCCGGCCGCCTGCTCTTTAACTGCTTTAGCGATGGTGTAATACATCAACTGGTTGTAGCAAATGTTAAATTCGACGGAGTTGAAGTGGCCGGTATCATCAATATAGCAAGACTCGGGAATTTGAAATTGTGCATCCCCTGTCAAATATTCACCGTCAGAAAAGCTGCCCTCTGCTCTTAGAGTTGCATTTTTCATGTACTGGCAATGATCTTTGTAGGGTGACATTACCCGTTTACGTAGTACCGGATCGTCTGAATATTTAACGATAGCAGGAGTGGTATTAGTGACTGACATATTCTCATCCTATTTATATTTATTTGATCAAAGGTAGGTTCAACATTTTACTGGATAGCCTCTTTTAAGCCGGCTCCAGTTGTTGTGCCTTTATCGCTTGGTTTAGCTGATTAACCCCATCATAAAAATCACATTGGTCGTGCAGCGTGATGCGATAGGATTCAGTAGGTTCAACTGCTGTAGTATGCAGTGCACAATGCACCAAAGAACGATTGTCCCAGAACAACATGTCACCTTTTTCAAATCGTTGTATATGGACAAAATCGCTGCCGAAGGTGCTATCTTTTTGGCCGCTGAGTGTCAGTAATTCTTCGAGGAATTGCCCATCCATTGGCTGACCGTTACGGGTTAGCATCTGCTGACTGAAACCTTCACTAATAAAAAGGATTTTTTCATTGGTCACAGGATGAGTGAATACCGCTTTGTGAGTAACGGCAGGTGTTTCTTTTTCAATTTCTTGCAAAACTTCACTGATGGGACGATAAACATCCGTTGGGCGGATCTTAAAATATTTACGTACTGACTGAATGCAAGTTAAGCCTTCGAGCTTGTCTTTAGTTGCTTGTGGTAGAGACTCATAAACCTTACCCATATCAATGAAATAGGTGCCACGAGATTGAGATGGAATCACTTGAGGGTAAATTAACGTAAATGCAAAGGGTTTTTTCATGAAAGAATAATCGGCATGCCAAAACTTTCCTGTGCGAGGTACACCTATTTGCTTGCCGTCTTTTGGAATATTGGACGACACGAAAACTTCTTTCTGTTCTGGATGGTGATACATCGGTTGATAATATGCTTCTGGCGTCCCAATCCTCTTGGAAAACTCAACATATTCTTTGGGGCTTAGATTTTGATTCTTGAGTACTGCGATTTTATGTTTATAAACTAGAGATTTAAGTTCCAAGATGTCAGCGTCTGTTGCTGTTTTGTGATCGAAATCATCAATTTGCACTTGATTGATTACACCAGAATTAATTGTAATTTTCATTTCCACTCCTTGTTTTTTAACAACATTAATAGATTTCGGCATCACATTGGATCCGTTCGAACGGCGCGAATGTTAGCAGCAACATTTTCAATCTGCAATTTATACAAAAATTAAATCATCACACCAAGATTCACTTTTATTATTGATAGTGTAGAAAATTATTCATTATGAGAATGGCCAAAAATTTGGGGAATACTTATTTAAAGCCTAGCCATAAAGCTATATTAAGACTTCACATCTGCACCGATTCCTGATGATTAACATGCCAAACTTGCGAGTCAGTTTTATTTTTTGATTTCACAACAGTTGGTAACTCCTTTTCTATTCGGGACTTTATTGTAGGATGCAGAAGAATTTCTGTGCCATATACGGCTTCCATCATTGCTGCTTTACACAGATGTCGATATGGAATAAATGATTTTGAATCAAAAAGTAATGACACGCTCTAACATGACTTTTATGATCAACATCTAAATGCTCCGACAGTGGAATACCCAAGATTAAAATTAGTTTTTCTATTATTCTTAAATCACTTTCAGATTTAATTCCGAAGTTATGACGACTAACAGCCTGTGCAGTATCGTTCCACCACTTTTCATCCATTCTGGCTCGCCAACTCTCTGACTGAAAGTACCTTATGATGGACTTCTTTAGCTTTAGTTGTCGCTCATTAAAATCCTCATCATACATTGATATTCAATCTGAATATGTCCTCATCCTTGTCAAAGGCCGGCCAAACAGGTTTCACTAACATTTGGAATTTTCAAAACTATCTGGCAGTTTAGTTGTTAGCAGTTTTTTGGGTTAGTGACATTACTTACGTGCGAACTTACGAAGGCTTTTTGTACGTGGCAACAGTACTGGATTTATTTTCCCAGCGTATTGTTGGTTGGTCTATGGGAAAAAATATTGATCGCCACTTGGTAATTGATGCATTGTTCATGGCAAAGCTGCGACGCCAATCAAAAGATGCGGTGCTCATTCACAGTGATCAGGGTAGTCAATACGGGAGTCATGATTACACAGCTTTTATGGAGGCAAACAATTTCATTCCTTCCATGAGCCGTCGAGGAAACTGTCATGACAATGCGGTTGCTGAAAGCTTTTTTGCGACATTTAAGAAGCGTGTAACCCGCAGGAAGATTTACAGCACGAGGGAAGAAGCCAAAACAGAAATATTTAATTTTATTGAGATGTTCTACAATCCGGTCAAGCGCCACTCCCATAACGGAGGGCTATCTCCCGTTAAATACGAAGAGGCGTTTTTTCAGAGGCTCGAAAGTGTCTAGTGAAATCTGGGAAGTCCAGAATGTTCATTTTCCTGATACTTTTTTAAAACAATTTACGTTGACAAAGAAAATAACTGGCGACTAGACTCCCTAAACGACAGTAATAATGTTGAGCAACTCCCTAATTAACCACTGGAAGGTACCTATGTCCCCACCTCTTTGAGTTCCAAACTCAATACTGAATGAAGCCAATTACTATTTTGATAAGCTTACTAATTTCGCTGAGCGACGCTTTTTATAACGAGTTGGTATCAAAATAAAATTCGATAATTAGACATTTAAGAAAACTTCTGAAATGGATCAATTCAACGTAAGCGCAAAAGCAACCACGCCCTATTAGCCGGTCAATATTAAATTTAATCTTGAGCCTTCATCCACAGGAGGCTCCTCATGACCAAGCGTCGCACTTACAACTGGCCACAGCTGTTAGACGAATTTTCACAATCAACCCTGTCCCAAGCTGAGTTTTGCAAACAGCGCGAGATTAACCCGACCTATTTCAGCCTTAAACTATCCAAACGCAAGGCTCTGGAAACTGACGCCTTTGCTAAAGTTGTTTTACAGACAACACAGCCTTCAACTGATGGCTTGGTGTTGGAAATCGGCAACTGCAAAATTCACTGTCCAACCACCATGCCGATTCCCTCGTTTGTATCGCTGGTTAAATCACTCGCATGATCAAGTGGCCAGACTCCATTCCCATCTATCTTCACCGTGACCCCGTTGATTTCCGTAAAGCGATCAATGGCCTGGCGCTAATCGTCAGCGAAGAAATGGCGCTGGATATTTACGATACCGCACTCTTCGTGTTTTGTAACAAAAACCGCAGCCAGCTCAAGGTGCTTTATTGGGACAACACCGGTTTTGCTTTATGGCAAAAGCGCCTGGAAAAAGATAAGTTCAAATGGCCACGCAAAGACCTGTTTTCGACGGTTGTTGTTAACCACGAACAATGGTGCTGGCTGCTGCGGGGTTTTGATTTTGCGAATATGAAACCGCATAAGCAGTTAAGCTTCACTGACGTGAATTAATTTTTTATAATGGCCGCCATGAATCATACCGCGGCCTTACAAAAAGAAAACGAATTGTTGCGTAAGCAGCCTGCCGCGCATGAAGAAAAACTCAAAGAAGAACAATAAAAAATAGCCGCTCGCGATGCACAAATCGCCGTATTAAATGAACAACTCAAACAACTGTTAAAAAAGCGTTTCGGCTCATCCAGCGAAAAGATATCTCAGGATCAATTAGGTCTATTCAATGAAGCAGAAGAAATGCTGTCTGCTGAATTGCCGGAAGACACTGAAGCAACCACGGTTAAGTCACATACCCGCGCCCGTAAGCCGCGCGTCAGCATTCCTGACAACTTTCCCCGTGAAGAGTTTGTTCACGATATCCTAGACTCGGAAAAAATCTGCCCGCACGACGGTACGGCATTAAACGTGATTGGCAGTGAAGATCATGAGCAATTGGATATTGTCCCGGCAACAATTAAAGTGATTCGTCACAAGCGCTTGACGTATGCCTGCCCTTGCTGTGAAAGTCATATCGTTACCGCCAGTAAACCCAAACAGCCTATCGAAAAGAGCATTGCCAGCCCTGGCTTGCTCGCTTATATCGCCATCCAGAAGTATGCCGATGCTATGCCGCTTTACCGCCAAAGTGAGATGTTCAAGCGCATCGGTATCGATCTTGATAGAGCAAACATGGCAAATTGGATGGTGAAATGCGGCGAGCTGGCTCAACCCTTAATTAACCTGCTCATTGAACACTTACACCGACAGCCATATTTACATCTGGATGAAACGACATTGCAGGTGCTGGATGAACCGGGAAAGGCCGCACAAAGTAAAAGCTATATGTGGGTCATGACAGGCTCCCAGCATCAGCCCGCCTGCGTATTTCACTACGCAGACAATCGCAGCCAGCAAGTGCCATTACAATTATTAAGCGAAGATAATAATGCCATCATGGTTGATGGTTATGAGGGGTATCAAAAAGCTTGCGACGAGTACGGGATTGTTCGCCTTGGGTGCTGGGCTCACGCCAGACGCAAGTTTAAAGAGGCGATGGATGCACAGCCAAAAGGCAAAACAGGAAAAGCCAATCAGGGGCTCGCGTTTATCCAAAAACTCTACGCCATCGAACGAAGAGTTAAAGACGAGCCTCCCGACCGTCGGTATGCCATTCGACAAGCCGAGGCAAAGCCAATTCTTGACGACCTGAAAGAGTGGATGGAGAAAAGCCTATTAACCGTACCGCCAAAAATGGCGATTGGTAAAGCATTGGTTTATCTGAATAATCAGTGGGGCCGTCTGGTTCGTTATATTGATGACGGTCAATATCCCATCGACAATAATGCGGCAGAACGAGCCATTCGTCCGTTCACGATTGGGCGCAAGAATTGGATGTTCAGCAAAAGTCAGGCCGGTGCGACAGCCAGTGCAAACCTGTATAGCTTGGTTGAAACGGCCAAGGCGAATGATGTAAATGCCTATGAATATCTGCGCTTGGTATTTACGCATTTACCCAATGCCAAAAGCGTTGAAGAGATAGAACGGTTGTTACCATGGAATACTGCGCTTGGCTAGGGTGTGGTTGCTTTAGCGCTTACGGTGCTCCTGCCTTACATCCTGCTTTTCCGCAAAACAATCCCCATGACCATGGGATGATGAAAAGGCGATCAACCCCTGAGGATGCAGGTTCATGCATCTTAGGATAGGCTATTTAGTTATGCCCGCCTTCTTATTGGTGGGGATATATCATGCGGTTTACAAAATATACAAATGTGACAGAATGTATATCCATTGTATATCCGTAGGGGTCTGTATGAAACTTAAGGTTTCGGAATGGGGTAACAGCCACGGCGTGAGATTCACCGGCGCCATGATGACGCATCTGAATATCCAGGCGGGTGATGAAGTCGATGTCAATTTGACCGAGAACGGCATTGAACTCACCAAGCGCGGCTCTCCTCTTGGCGATCTCTCGTCGATTAAGCAGGATATTCTTAACGCATTCTTGAATCAGTCTGACCCAATCTCTCAGGTTGACGATCCGTATAGCGAATCGGATGTCGATTACATTGTGATTGATATCAATCCGTGCGCCCCTGTCATTCGTGAAGTTCCGAAAGGGACCTTGCATGCATTTACAACCTTGGCCGATGCCAAGGAGGCTGCCAGGCAGATCATTCAGGCGGCCATCGCAGAAGCACAAAAATCTCTGACTGAACTTCGTCAGGTTGGTATTGATAATATCGCTTACATCACTCTATGAAAGAGCACATCAATAACTTACAAAAATCATTTGAATTGTCCAGCCAGCAAATTGAAGACGCTGTTAATCCGCTGGAAGTGGCAGCACTTTTTGAAAAGGAACGCGTGTCGTATGTGCTCATCGGCGGGCATATGTTGTCTTTCTATACCGGCACCGCACGCGCAACAGTCGATGTTGACTTTATTATTGGCGGCGCAGACTTCTCACGGGCAGCCAAAGTAATTGATAAAGCTTATGCGCAGTTCAAGCATAACGATCGTATTTATCACGTGACCTATGACTCCAAAAAGAAGGGATTGAAAGATCCGGAGCGAATCGATCTAGTCAAGGACGGATTTCCGCTGTTCCGTGAAGTTGTTCAACAATATTGTCACACACTAAGATCCAACAACCATACAGTAAAGATCCCCACCATTGAAGCAGCGATTGCCCTCAAGTTTGCTGCATCAATTTCTCCCAATCGGGGAGATGAAAACAAACCCGTCGATAATGCGGACTTGTTACGCCTGGTGCGCTCCCAGAGCAGTCTAAATGAAGTTGCGCTAAGTAAGCTTGGGAACTTCGTATATCGTGGCGGAGGCAAAGAGTTGGTCTCAATCGTTGCAGATATTCGTGCGGGCAAGCCTGTTAACCTATAGTAGTAGCGATAACAAATTATGGTTGGATGAGTCTCATGGGCTGCACGGACGCTTTCTGGGTTACTTTGCGAAGAATTGGGAAATAACCAGCAACAAAGTGCCTGGTCTGCCATTACGCAGTTGCTGAAGCACCAGCAGCTCAATCCAGGACGTCCATCATTTAAATTGCGCAGCTTCCTTCATGTTTTCAACGTCCTTCTTAACCTCTTTTAACGCTGCGAGGATCGCTGAGGGTTTTGCTGCATTGATGGCAGCAGCCAAAACGATAAGATCCGCCGTAAGGTCGATGAATGCTGTGATATCTTTAATTTTTTTGAGTTTTTGTTTGGCCGTGTCGATGGTTGTTAGCAGGCTTTTCTGTGTTTCGGCCAAGTTTGCCACCACACAATTGGCGGCATCAATATACAACCCGTTGGCTTTTTGTCGCAGGATAATTTCATCCTGGAAAACCAGCTGCGCTTCGTGTCGTTCAATCTCTTTACGTTTGACCCCCTTCATCAATCGTTCATGCACAATATCAGCACATTGAGTTAATTCAGCGGCAACTGCTTCGATTTGAGCCTGCGTAGCTAGGGCCATGATGATCTCCTGTATGTTCTTTTGGTTTTCCATGGATCACATGGATTCAATGTGGTTGTTTATTACCCTGACGTCCTTTGAAAATTGACGAAGGGAGTCTTTGACTTCCTGCTTCGAGAGTTTGTCCAGGTTCTCAACCAGCAGCTGGTGTCCGTTCGCAATCGTCTGGATACCCTTCTTGGCTTCAAGGTATTTTTTACTTGCCAATTGATATTCAGCTGCTTTGGTCTGGGTGTGAGCACGAGCAAGAGTAGCGAGCAATTTGCTTTCGGGTTGATCGGTAAATAAAAGCTCCAACTCCAGAAGTCCCTTGATGGTTTTCCATTCATTGTCATTCGTTTTTTGGTAATAATCGATCAACCGTTCCATACCAGCCAATGTGGTTTGCAACGGCTCATTTCCTTCCTTGATAAAACCCCGAAGGGCGCGCCGTTGATAGGACGACGTCCCCCATTTGGAAATGGCTTTTGCCAGCCCGGAGATGGCATCTACCTGAGCCCTATCAATACCAAGATCCGGGTGGGCTTTTATGCCCGACGACAATGAGTCAATACCGGGAGACAGATCAAACGACTCGTCTCCAGCCAGAGTAGCCAGTGTCTGCATGTAAACAGTTACGCTTTGGTGAACTGTTAGCAGATCCTGATAGGCCGCTTTACGTTGTGCGTCGTTTTCCTGCGCGAGCCGGTCTGCGTCCCCTGATAGATAGGGCTGTTCCCGATAGTAAGTATCCCGAAAGCGGGTCGTCAGCTCGGTATAACCCGAGAGTTTGGCGGACTGGCCTGCAAAGTCCTGAATTTCTTTGAGATTGGCACACCCAAACAACAGCATGGTGAGGGCGAAGGTAATAGTTACTTGAATAAACCGCATGATTCGTCTCCCTGTGTGTCACATTCGTCGATTGGCTTTTGGCTACCAAAGCACTGTCTATTTCTCTGTTTCAATAAGCTCTTGTATGACGGGTGCTATATTGTTCAGCAGATCAATCTGTGCCTGTTGTTCGATCTTATCTAGCGATGCCAAATAGCGCGTTATCTGATGCGCCTTGTCCCCCCCCTGGGGGTATCCAAAACGCAATGGATTCAAGTTTGTCTGTCTGCTCTCTTTCAGCAGCTCAACCCGCTCACCGAGCTCGATTTTATCCGGACTCATACTGTTGACGAAAGCGCGGGGTCAACGCCCAGGAGATAACCCAATCTCCAAAATACAAATGATGGATTTCATATTAGCTGTTGGCAGCCGGTGGGTTCTGAAGGGCACGATTGGCCAACTTTGCTTGCGTCTCTACTTCTTTGTCTTCCTGATATTGCCGATAAGCTGAACTCTTGAAGCCGAGAATGTCCCGAAATAATTTTATAGACCCGTTGCTCCCGCCGGCCACGACACCGGCTGATATAAATCTCATATTTGTAGTTAATTAATTTTGGCGCATCAATACTGACGCAATCTTTCTATTTCTCAGATAGAATTTTCCAATCCTAATTAATTGATCATGAATTTGACGCGCACAAAATTCTAACCTGAGGGTCGCACACGCTGCCGATAGCGATTATGGATTCGCATATCATACGGACAGACTCATTCTTTTATTCGCGCCTCAAAAAAAACAATACGACCTTTATCGAATTCATTTTTACTTTTCCGATCAAACCTTCGAGCAATAGATGAAAGCCGTCTCTCCCATTTACCTTGAAGGTAATGAGCAAAAGTGTGACGAGAATTATCTGGCTCGAATGCCTCGCCAACTGTTAAAGCAGAGATTATCTCACAATCTTTCCCCTTAAAATGGGAGCCACGATAAGGAACTGATATGGTCTCAATTGGGTGGAAATGAGGTGTTATCGTAAAATTCTTCTTGGGAACGTTAAGCAAGCCGTCAATGGAACGGCAAACAACAATAAACTCTTCGCACGACCCAACCAGCTCTAATTCTTTTAATGTATATGCGCTAGCCCAGACCCAATTAACGGGGCAATCAACTCTAACGCTAATCTGTTTGCTGTGTTCGCCTGTAACGTGATTAAAAAAGTTTAGTGTTTGAAAAAAATAAGGAATGGATTCATTGGTATATTCATAATGCACTTGAGTTGAGTTAATTCGTATCGATCAAACTCGAACAATAAAATCCATCCGAGGAGGACCAACAACGAACTACTATACTGCGATTATATCTCTGGCCATCGCCGTTTCTATACTATCACCGCACTGATTGAGCGAATCCGATATCAATTAGGGAATATTTCCTCAAGGGTGGACCGGCTCACCGCAATCTTCTTTGCCATCAACGTCAAAAATCGATTCTGGGCAGACTGGCCCATTTTCCAACCTCAACATTCTACAGTAGCTTTTTAAAATAGAAGCAAGGTGGTAATTCAGAAACTCGACCAACGAGGTTACGCCGCCATTGAACACTCTATCCCCTTTACTCAATGTGCTGGATATCAACTTGCTTTCAAATTTCATAGCGCCACCACGATAAGCAAATGTCGAAACAATCTCCATCGTCACCACTTCATTGCTTTGCAAGATTGAAGATATCAACGCCCATCGTGCGTTCCGCTGGGGTGAATCACCTTCTGGCTTCCGTTTAGTGTGAGCCTTGAATCTACTTGCCACATCCGAGGTGTATCCGATATAAAAATATTCCCGATTGAAAGGGTTTACGAGCCTATAAACTGAATACTTACCAGGGGTGACATCGTCTAGATACCTAACGGCCATAGCTAATTATCCTTGCATTTTCACGGTTTCTGTAGCGTGCAGTATCGGCCAACAGCGGACCTTCGATGGCCTTGGCCTTGGGATAACTGCTAACAAAACTGGTGATGGTGGTGAAGTGAAGAACGGTATCGCAGGAGAGCGCTTTGAAGATGACATTGTTCTGGCAGCATCGTTCAATCTCGCGGCTGGAGGTGATGCCCTTGGAGTACGCGAATAAAATGATTTTTAACAGAATAGCTGGATCGTATGCGGGCCTGCCGCCGGTATCATTTTTATATTTTGGTTCGAAAACACTCAGGTCGAGGCGTTCGCTAATTAGAAAATGTATGGCGTGCTCGAAAGTTCCAGGCTGAATTTGATCTTCAAAGTTGATAATCACCATTGAAGTTTGGTTGTAGTTGTAGGGTTTGTAATTCGGCAGATACAACTCCTTGTTCGATGCGAAATTTTAGCAAAATATGCCGATATCTTTTAGTTTTTCTACAGCCTCAACGCCCGCAGCACGGGCAAAGATGGCTAACGCCCGCAGCACGCCCGGCTTTGTAGTGAAGGCAAAGCCGCAACGAAAAAACCGTCGCAGTGCCTGCGATTGTTAGGCATTACCACCAGGGCCTCAAAATGAAAACGTATGATGGCTTTAACACAAATGCACGGCTTCTCAGGCTATTTCTTCCATCTATCATTTCCACAGCCTCATTAATCTGTGGAAGATTTATACCAAGCTCACTAGTTTCCATTGATGTTTTATTTGCAAGAGAACGATATTCCTTGGAGATTTTACGAAGTTCATCCGATGATTTCTTGTGTCCTAGTCGTTTCATTGACATGCTAACTATATCCAGCCCAGCGGAACATTGCTTCGCAGTCAGCTGACTCATAAGTATTCTTGCTGCTTCTTCTCGAAGCCCTCTAAACTCTGCATATTTACTGGCAATAATCCCCGAGTAAACACCAGTAATTATTGCTAGAAGGACTTGTAGCCACGCATCCATCCGGACCTCATTATTCATTTCTGCCTGACATTTGAATATCGCGCATGCGCGTATTTTACCTCGCCGTCTCCATCAAGAAAGCTCAGTAACTATTTAATATACTTGCATAAACTTTCGGCATTTCGAGACGCGATAGAAATAGAAACGCGCATGCGTGTTATCCCTCCATCCATTGCGCTTAGCGATTGAATCGATATCGTGCGGGTTAAACTGATGCTCTAATCAGTATATTAGTTATATGCTCGTTTACTCGATAACGGATGCGCGTCAATACTCTTTAGGTCCTGATGAACGCTATGTTAATCAGATATCTAGAAGGGTAACGCGCAGGTAAAGATGATTTACTTCGATCTCACCAACTTCCGCTTTGGGCACCTAGCATACCTCAAATAACATACTGCTCCACCTGTCGTCAATTCCAACATTACATATTAGCAATACGATTACTTTTAGTAACAAATCATCGAGTTAATGTAGGAGGTTAGCTAGGGGATGGTAAGCAGTATGCTGCTTATAATCGGCAGTAAAATGGGACTGGGTTCGTTTGCGGATATTGGGCTCCTTCCAATATAGAGCAGCTGTTTATTCTCTCCCCACTAGTGATACATTCTCGGTTGGTTAAGCAGCCCGACAATTAACTCTGATTCCAACCCACGGCAAGCTTCCTCCCCGATCGGGTTGACTATTCAAAGGCGCACCATAAAATGCAGCGGCTGAGGATCTTTGATTTTGTTCATATCGCTCACCGTGTTTTCTTCATCTCCCCTAACCCTCCCTAAGGCCGCTATGTCTTCCACTGCGTTATACACTGATTTATCGGGCTATTATGATTTGATGTGTGCTGATATTAATTATCAGCAGCAGAGCGATTATGTTCGCAGGTTGCATCAATTGTTTGGCAATCAGGGGAAGGATTATCTGGATTTAGCCTGTGGCACGGGGCCGCATTTGCGGCATTTTATTGATTTTGGTTATTCGGCAACGGGGGTGGATATTAATCAACCCATGCTTGATATTGCTCAACAGCGATGCCCGGAAGCGCAGTTTATTCAAGCGGATATGAGCAAGCTGAATATGATTGGGCAAATGGATTTAATTAGCTGCTTTTT
>Ga0209075_1002929_pt1 | contig 14624 bp, 12 predicted proteins | sample Stecom2011_FD_187523 | JGI IMG/M metagenome (GOLD analysis project Ga0209075, IMG submission 187523) | Agricultural soil microbial communities from Utah to study Nitrogen management - Steer compost 2011 (SPAdes) (version 2) | ecosystem: Environmental > Terrestrial > Soil > Agricultural land... | reverse complement strand
TAGCTGCCTCAGGCGTCGTATAGAAATATACACTCAACGTGTTGTCTCCTCCGTTTATTTCCGATACAGCAGGAGTTAAGTTAAATAATGCATAACCGTCATTGTTGTCATCACAAACTTCTATAGGGGTCGGAGATGGCAAAGTTCCGGGTTCTGTTACAATCAAATCAAAACTAGTGATAGAAAGACAGTCTCCAGAACCTACTCCTACCCATATAGTCTGAGGATTCGACAGGTTCGTATAGTTATTAGGAACCATAATCTGATTCAACTCGTTTTGTGCATCTTCAAAAGAAGTATAATAAGCTATTGGGAACTCATTTCCTTGATAAATCTCAGCTCCCTTAACCGTAAGATCAAAAGTTGTATAACCATCCGCTTCTTCATCATCACACAAAATGTAATTACTTGGCGTAGGAAGTGTCGGTGCATTAGTTTGTATTAGATTAAAAGTTTTTACAGTATAACAATCACTATTAAAATCTTGAATTTTTACATAAATAGTTTGAGGGTTAGAAATAGCCGGATATGCCGTAATAGGGTTTCCGTAATATTCTATATTCCACCAGTTTTCTAAATCTTCTAAAGAAGCATGATAGGTTATATCAACGTTTTCTGTTGGGCCCAATGAGCTTATAATATCATCTTCAACTTGTGTTAAATCAAAAATATTGTTGTTACATTGTATAAGGTCTTGAGGATCCCCGGCTGTTGATTCTGGAACAATATCTATATAAACCGGAAATCTTTTAATAATATCTCCTGCACAAGAATGATAAACAGTCTCTGCTACATAGACCGTAGATTCAGAAACAGTAACATCAATAGACAAATCAGTGCTGATTAATTCCCCGTTGTGATACCATGCAAAATCAACAATCGAAGGACCATTAGGACTAAATCTCCATGCCTCGTTAAATGCTTCCCATGCTCCAGTATTTCTTCCTGGAGGAGTATATGCCACGGTAGCCGAACTGTTTTGAATACCCACTAAACCAGAACCACTATTAAAAGTAGTACAAGGCGTTCTTTTCTGGATATACACCTCTATTACGTTAGTGGTTTCATACATCACAATTTGGCTCGTTTGTGTCCCCACACTCTGACCACAAGAAAACAATCCCATCTCATAGATGTTAAATACTAACGTTCTACAAGGAGCAGTCCCTATAATTTGGTAATTTACAGAGTGGTTCGGAGGAGAAAGCGCAGGATATAAATCCTGCATCACCCCAAAGATCGAATTTCTATAAGGAGGCCCTGTACCGGCCGGAGCATAAGGTATTGGAGCCGAATATAGATATCCACTCGCTCCTCCCGGAGGATAATCCCCTCCATAACCCTGAATACTAAAGGTTATAGCACCGTTTGTAGCTACAAGTACTTTATTATAAGCTTGTTCAAAGAAGCAAAAATCAAAACCTAAGCTTATCACATCAGACCATACATCATCCTGAGTTAATGGAATAACACCGCCTCCCGTAAAAGGAAATGGAGGATCATAAGGTATAGATTCCACCACATATTCCGATGTATCTCCCACATCAAAATACTCAGCAGTTAAAGTAAGATTTACTTCTCCGTCTCCCTCACAAAAGATATATGGCCCTAAAAGCAATTCGTCTTGATCATCAAAAACATCAGCCTCTACAAGCGGACATCCGGGAGCCGGGTCAAAGTCATAAACCATCAAGTGTAATGGCACTACCGCATAACAACCCGGGTTGCCTACTTCTTCTACCCTTACATAAAGCATTTGGTAATAAGGGCTCGAACTGTTCATATAAGCATTTGGGTTAGGAATCGCTCCTGTACCAAGATGCGCCGCTACTTCTGTAGTGTAAAAAGTAACGTTAACCGGGTTGATGTTTCCGGCAATAATTTGCGGAGTAGCATTGTTCAAGTTAAATACTACAATCCCATTATTACTTGGATCTAAGTAATTCAAAAGCGGATTCGGATTATTAGCAATAACATGATGCACTTTTAATTCCAACTCCACAACTTTAAAACATCCATTAGCATCCTCTACTCTAACATAAACAACTCCATCTGCACTAAGGTAGCTAGTTGGATTTGCAATAGCACCTGTTCCTGCATAAGCTCCGGCTTCTGTTGAGTGAAAAGAAAAAGCCACTGATTCCCCATTAGCAATTTGTGCCATTTTATCGGTTAAGTTAAAAACCTGCATTCCATCTCCGTCAACATCACAAGAACTTATTAACGGTGTCGGAGCTTGAATATTCGTAAGAGGAATGTCCAACAACAAAGGATAAATCACAAAACAGTCTTCTGCACTAACTCTTACATAAATTGTCCCCTCTGCACTTTGAAAGTTTTGAGGATTAGCTATAGGGTTTATCCCGTTTTGAGCAGCCACTAAAGATTGGTAATACGTAACGGTCGCCGTCTCACCATTAAGAATTTCATCATCTTTAGTAGTTAAGTCAAAGAATTCCAAACCATTGCCATTCACATCACAATTGCTCACATAAGGTGTCGGAGCTTGAACATTTAATAATGGCACTACTAGGTTTAGTGTAGTCGTAACATAACATCCGCCAGCATTCTCTACCCTTACATACACCGTAGTATTTTCGCTTAAATAAGCATCCGGAGTAGCTATAGCATTTGTTCCACTATCAGCATCAGCTTGAGTTTCATGATATGTTATCGTTGCAACTTCTCCATCAAGAATTTCTGCATCTTTCGAAGTAAGGTCAAAAATTTGGGCTCCGTTCCCATTATCATTACACAACACATAGTCCGTCGGAGTCACTATCTCCGGAAGAGTATTCACAGAAATTGTGAAATTGAAAATATCAAAATCTGTCGAATTTGAGGTATGCTGTACTCGAATCCAAACTTGTGCCGGAGCACCTACAGCAACCTCAAAAGGAGTGGTTATATCTATAGCTGCAGCCGTATCTCCATCGTTTGCGTCATCTTCTGAAGTAAAAAAATACACCTGATAATCGTTGGAATAACCATCCAAAATATCATCCACAAACGAAGAAAGATCTATACTTTCCGTATTGTTTCCGTCTTCATCACACAAAGTGATATCTGTCGGAGGAGCAACAAAAGTCGTTGACTTTGTTCCATAAATAGAGCTTTCCATCCCATGACTCATCATGGAAAACAACCCTAAAAACAGTACAGAGAGAAAAAGAGAATGTTTTATCTTCATAACAATACTATATTATAAGGGGATAAATTTAAGGTTTTTTTATGAACCTGCAATCTTTATCATTTCAAAAACACACTTTTAACAATTTACAAAAGCAATTTCTTCCTTATTCCTCCTTTCAATTTGGTTGCCATCAACAAAAATTCAATTTATAATTATCACAACCAAAATAAATAATATTAAATTTTTGTTTAATAAAATTAAATATTAATTTTGCATTATCAATTCAAACTAAAAACAATATGAATCCAAGACTTCCTGTTATTTGCCCTAGTTGTTCAGAATCGCTATCTGTATCTGAACTCACTTGCTCACACTGTCAGACAAAAATTTCAGGACATTTTGTATTGCCGGTATTGCTTCGCCTTTCAGAAGAAGAACAACAATTCATTCTTGAATTCTTTTTGTCGAGTGGCAGCCTGAAAGAAATGGCTCAAAAGTTAGGAAACAGCTACCCTACGGTTCGCAATAAACTCGACGATATGATTGAAAAAGTAAAACAACTTAACATGTAAGTTTATGAACCGGAAAATTGTATTCAATCCTTTCGAAAAACATTCCGAAATAACACTACTAATTTTCGGGCTAACTCTAACGATTCTAGGTTCTTTTATCGGCTACCTGATGAAAGCTCGTTTTGATGGAATTATTGATATGCACCCAGTGGAAAACATTAGTTTGATAGAACCTTTTCTCGACAACCTGCTCAACACTTTGAGTTTGTTTGTATTGTTTTTTATACTCGGAAAAAGCATTAACAAAAAAACTAGATGGGTGGACATCTTAAGTGCTTCTATCATAGCTCGCATACCATTTTATATACTTCCCTTATTCAACATAGGCGGTTTTCTAGAAAAAATCACAGAACGACTTTTAGAAAGTATTGACCTAGAAAACTTAAATTCCCCTCCTGCTATTTCAATTTCAGATATGTTGACCATGTTACTTTTTGCCGGAATAGGAATTGTATGTTTATGCTGGTTTATCGCCTTGTTTTGGAACGGTTTTCGGGTAGCAACCAATACTAAAGGAACAAAAAACATTATTCTGTTTGTCATCATGCTTATTGTAGCAGAAGTAATTTCTAAGTTTTTAATTGCAATCTTATAACTTATAACTTATGGAAAAGAAAAAACTATTTCAGGAAACCCAACGCTTTAACCAATGGTGGATATGGCTAATTCAAATTTTAAATATCGGAATGACCATATTTTTTGCCTTAAGTGTTTATGTTCAAATTGTAAAAGGAAAACCGGTTGGAACAAAACCTGCTCCGGACAGCATCCTGATAATTGCAACTATCGGAACTGTATTATTATGCTTGCTTTTCTTTTCGATGAAACTCAAAACAACTGTCACCAAAGACAGAATCAACTTCCGATTTTATCCTTTTCACCTAAAAGAACAAGAATATTCTTTATCTGACATTGAAAAAATGGAAGTCGTAAAGTATAACCCCATTGGGGAATATGGCGGCTGGGGAATTCGAGGCATCGGTAGCAACAGAGCGTTTAACGTCAAAGGAAATCAAGGTCTCAGAATATATTTCAAAAACGGAAACAAGAGACTTATCGGAACTCAAAAACCCCAAGAACTCCAAAAAGTAATTCAAGAATTAGGATTTTAACTCATAAAGCTATTGTCATGAACAGAATTATAGTAATCTTATTGGCCTTCATTTGCAACTGCATTTCATCGTGGTCACAAAGTGAACTTGTTGGTCAATGGAGCGGAACTCTAGAAGTTCAAGGTATCCAACTACGATTGGTTTTCAACGTCTCTCACACCGAAAAGGGATACAAAACCACTCTCGATAGCCCTGACCAAGGAGCTAAAGACATTCCCATCCCCAATACTGTTTTTGAAAATTCAAAAGTAAAGTTCGAAATCCCACAAACTATCGAGTTTACCGGAGAATTGAAAGACGGCAAGATTGTAGGAACCTTTAAGCAAGCCAAACTTAACCTCCCTTTAACTTTAAAGAAAAAGACCTCAGGAGAAGAAATCATAAAAAGACCTCAGGAACCTCAAGAACCTTTTCCTTATCACTCAGAAGACATCACTTTTAAAAACGAAAAAGCCAACATTACCTTAGCCGGAACACTTACGCTCCCAAACACTTCAGGAAAATTTCCCGCTGTAGTTTTAATTTCCGGAAGTGGCCCTCAAGATCGAAATTCAGAAATTTTAGGTCACAAACCCTTCCTGCTTTGGGCTGATTACCTCACTCGAAACGGAATTGCCGTATTGCGTTTCGACGATAGAGGCTTTGCAAAGTCTGAAGGAAGTTTCAGCACCGCTACTTCTTATGATTTTGCAACCGATGTAGCTAGCGCTGTGGAATACCTAAAAACCCGAAAAGAAATCAATTCAAAACAAATCGGGCTTATAGGTCACAGCGAAGGTGGCGTCATTGCTCCGCTAGTGGTTGCCTCTCATCCAAAGGATATCGATTTTATTGTTCTCTTGGCCGGAAGCGCTATTCAAGGCGATCAATTATTACTACTTCAGCAACAATTAATAGCTAGACAGTCCGGAGCTTCGGAAGAAGATATACAGCAAAACTTCAAAAAACACACCCAAATCTTTGAGCTAATGAACGTTATTCAAGATGAAGTTCAACTTAAAACTGAACTTTCTCAAATCATCTCAGACTATACTTCTGATGACGACATTCCACAAGGAATGACAAAAGAAGAGGTAGTACAAGGTCAACTCAATATTTATATTTCTCCTTGGATGCTGAATTTTGTTCGATACAATCCTGCTTCGGCGCTGGAAAAAGTAAAATGTCCGGTTCTTGCCATTAACGGAGACAAAGATTTACAAGTCCCTTCAAAAGAGAATCTTGCAGCAATCGAAAAGGCTCTGAAAAAAGGAAAAAACAAAAACTTGACCACTATCGAATATCCTAATCTAAACCATTTGTTTCAAGAATGCGAAACCGGTTTACCTACAGAGTATTCCACTATCGAGCAAACTATTTTCCCTAAAGTGTTAGAAGACGTAACTAGTTGGATAAAAATCCAAACTCAATAGAAAACCTCAAAACACTTAATACTCTGTAAATCAAAAACTCAACCCTAAAAAAGTTGAGTTTTTTTGTTATAAACACAAGCTCGTTGTTGATATTGTAATGCTCCCAAAGTACTAAATCCTTTATAATTCCGTTTTGAGAGGATAGCTTAAATATAGAGATTTAAAAAAATAATGTTTATTCCTTATGATAATTAGTATATTTGCACCCTGTTTTTTTAGGCTGATGAACAAGGTTTTAGTATTTTTTTGCTATTTATTTGCAACGGTAGCTACTGCTCAAATCAATGAAGTGGGGATCTTTTTAGGAGGGAGCAACTTCGTTGGAGATGTAGGAAAGGAGAATTATATTTCTCCGAATAATTTGGCCATAGGCGGTGTGTATAAATGGAATAGAAGCCCCAGACATGCTTGGAGGGCTTCTTTTATGTATTCCAATTTAAAAATAGATGATGCCAAAGCCAGTTCTTCTGCTCGACAAGAAAGAGATTTTTCGCTTGAGAATACCGTAAAAGAACTATCTTTGGGACTAGAATTTAACTTTTTTGATTTTGATCTTCATGATTTGGATTTCAAAATGACTCCCTACGTACATACAGGAGTAAGTTATTTTTGGTATGATAGTATGTATTTCGTAAACGGAAGACCCAAAAAAGATGATTTAAATAGTTCTCTGGCTATCCCTATGACACTCGGCCTCAAAATGAGAGTGGGTTACAATTGGGTGGTCGCTTTAGAGACCGGTGTGCGATATACCTTTGTTGATGATATAGACGGAAGTAATCCGAAGAATGACCGATATGAACACTTAAAATTTGGAAATATAAACAGTAATGACTGGTATGTATTTTCCGGTTTTACGCTCACATATACTTTCGGAAAAAATCCATGTTATTGTCCTTTATAGAAAAATATGAATTTATTAGACAATATTGATAAAAATAGACTACCCGACCACATAGCCATCATCATGGATGGGAACGGTCGTTGGGCAAAACAACGTGGAAAACTTCGTGTTTTTGGCCACCGTAACGGAAAAAAAGCCGTCCAAAAAATCGTAGAAGCAGCAGCCAGACTACAGATTAAAAATCTTACTTTGTATGCTTTTTCTACAGAAAATTGGAACCGACCAAAAGGCGAAGTAGAGGCCTTGATGAAATTACTGGTAGAAGCCATTAAAACAGAACTAAAAAAATTACTCGATAACAACATCAAACTTAACACCATAGGGAGTCACGACAAATTACCCGAAGCAATTAAAAATCAATTGACAGACGCTATCGAAAAGACTAAAAACAATACGGGAATGGTCTTGACAATTGCTTTGAGTTATGGCTCTCGCGAAGAATTAATAAATTGTGTTAAAGCGATTAGTGACAAAGTTAAAAATAACATAATTTCGACTGACACTATTGATGAATCCATTATAAATCAGCACCTTTACACCCACGATATGCCTGATGTCGATCTGCTTATCAGAACCAGTGGGGAGTTCAGAATAAGCAACTTCTTGTTATGGCAAATTGCTTATGCAGAGCTATACTTCACAGAAGTACTGTGGCCGGACTTTGAAGAAAAAGATTTATATGAAGCTATCATTAGTTACCAAAACAGAGAACGTAGATTTGGAAAAACAAGTGAACAAATTAGATAAATTCTTAGCCTTGCCTAAGAGTATCATCTTTACAGGAATTTTATTTTTAGGAACCATCTTTTCTTCAGCTCAAATTAATCCCGATTTCGAATCTGGGAAAAGATATGTTCTGGCTGGAGTAAGAGTCTCCGGAAAAATCAACTTTCAAGAACAAACCGTAGTAGCTTTCTCAGGATTAGAGAAAGGAGAACAAATCCAAGTTCCAGGCGAAGAAATCGCCAATGCTATTAAAAAACTTTGGGGACTAAATCTCTTCAACGATATCAACATTTACGTAGACGAAACAAGAGGAGATAGCATTTATCTAAACCTACACTTGAACGAACTGCCAAAGCTAAGCGATGTTCGCATCGACGGCCTAAAAAAGTCTAAAAGCGAAGCCATTATTAAAGAAGCTTCTCTAACCAAAGGTAAAGTTGTAAACGAAAACCTTATTACTACTACCAAAAATTATATCGAAAATAAATTTCGAAAAGAAGGATACTACAGAACCAAAACTATCATCAGCACTATTCCTGATGACAGTGTTGAGAATGAAGTAAAAATGCTAATCAATGTAGACAGAGGAACAAAAACCCGTATCAGTAGCATTGATTTCGAAGGAAACACCGTTTTTTCTGATGCTCAGCTCAGAAGAACCATGAAAAAAACTAAGGAAAAAAACTTCTTCCGTATCTTCCGTTTAAATTTCCGAGCATCAAAATACATCAAAGACGAATACAAAAACGACTTAACGGCTATAATCGATAAGTATAAAGAAAAAGGATACCGCGACGCTCGTATCATTTATGATTCTATCACCTACAACAAAGAAAAAGACCGTTTATCTTTTAAAATCAAACTCGAAGAAGGACGAAAATACTACTTCGGTGACATTAAATTCTTAGGAAACTCAATCTATACTGATGAACAACTAAGAAGACACCTAGGCATCAACAAAGGCGATGAGTATAATGGAGTGATGTTCCAACGTCGTATAGAAGACAATACCAAACCGGATCCGGACGACATTACGAGTCTTTATCACAATAATGGTTATCTGTTCTCGAGAATTAATGCCGTTGAGGTAAGAACCGAAAACGATACTATTGATTTCGAAATCCGTATTACAGAAGGACCCATTGCTTATTTTAACAATATTACGGTTGTAGGTAATGAAAAGACAAACGATAAAGTTATTTACAGAGAGCTTCGTACACGTCCAGGACAAAAATGGAACAAAGAACAAGTAGTGAGAACAGTTCGAGAACTCGGGCAACTCGGATTCTTTGACCCGGAGTCTATTCGTCCTGACGTTAAAAATGCTGACCCTTATGCAGGAACCGTAGACGTAGAGTGGAACGTGGTAGAAAGAGGAGCCAGCCAAATCCAACTTCAAGGGGGGTATGGCGGTGGAGGTTTCATCGGAACACTTGCTTTGTCGTTCAATAACTTCTCGATAGGTAATCTCTTCAATAAAGATGCATATAAACCTCTTCCAATGGGAGACGGACAAACCTTGTCTCTTCGCCTACAAGGAAGTTCTTATTTCCAAACCTATAGCTTATCGTTTATGGAACCTTGGCTGGGTGGTAAAAAGCCTATTCAGTTTTCAGGTTCCATTTCATATAGTAAACAATACGATTTCGATTGGAGTCGTAGAGAAGCCAACAGAGACAGAAGCTTCAATATCATGTCGGTGTATCTTGGTATAGGAAAGCGCCTTTCTGTACCGGATGATTACTTCTACTTACAACAAGGTATCGGATACCAACATTACGACTTAAACAACTATAATACCGGGCTCTTTACTTTCGGTAACGGATCTGCCAGAAACCTCTATTATACAATAGGTTTTAGCCGAAATAGTAAAGGACACAACCCAATATTCCCTACTACAGGAGCAGAAGTAGGTATTACAGGTAAATTTACTTTCCCGTACTCTCTAGTAAATGGAGTAGATTACGGAAACCTTGAAAACATGGAAGAATATAAATTGACATATTCTCCAGGAATGATTTCTACTACTAATGACCAAGGTCAAGATCCTCTAGAAGGAGATTATGTACGTGTTGTGGGGCAAAATGAAAATGGGTTCCCTATTTATGAAAAAGTATATGACTATAGAGACGCTTCCGTAGACCAAGCAAAAGTAGATCAAAAGAAATTCAACTGGCTCGAATATTATAAAATCAAATTCAAAGTAGACGCCTACACACAATTACGCAGTAAATTTGTTTTGCGTTCTGCTGCAGAATTCGGATATTTGGGGGCATATAATTCTGAAAGAGGGTTAGTTCCATTCGAAAGATTCTTTGTCGGAGGTGACGGATTAGCAAATTTTTCGCTTGACGGAAGAGAAATTATTCAGCTAAGAGGTTATCCAAATAATGCCTTATCTGCCACAGACCCAAGATATGTGAGTGATGGAGGTACTATTTATAACAAATTTTCGTTAGAATTAAGATATCCGATTACAATGAAGCAAATGGCAACCATTTACGGATTGGCATTTTTGGAGGCCGGAGCAGGATACGAAGGGTTTAAAGAATATAACCCTTTCAAAGTGAAACGTTCTGCCGGAGCCGGAATCCGGGTATTTATGCCTGCTTTCGGATTATTAGGACTTGATTTTGGTCACGGTTTCGACCCTATCCCTGGTCAAGTCAGAAAGAATGGATGGGAAACCCACTTTATTTTTGGGCAAACCTTCTAAAAAATGGCACGATATTTTCTAACTTAAAACTATCGGTTATGAAAAATTTTTTAACTTTTATTGCTGTCGTATGCTTTTCGATAGTCTATTCACAAGGAGCAAAAGGCCCCAAAATAGGCTATTTTGACATGGATGTAGTGTTGAAAAGCGTTCCGGAATTTGCAGAAGCCAATAACCAACTTGAGCTTAAAGCACAACAGTGGAAAAAAGAAATTGACGAAAGACAAAACCAAATCAAAGCCCTTAAAGAGGAACTAAAGACAGAAAGAGTACTCTTGACAAAAGAACTCATTGAGGAAAAAGAAGAGGAAATCGCCTTCTTAGAAAAAGAACTTAGCGATTACACTCAAAAAAGATTTGGACCAACAGGAGATTTCTTTACTCAGAAAACCGTTTTGATTAAACCCATCCAAGACCAAGTTTTCACTATAGTAAACGAAATTGCCGAAAGAAGAAAATATGACTTTGTTTTCGACCGTTCTTCTGATGTAACTATGGTTTTTGCCGCCAAAAAGTTCAACATGAACGAAGAAATTATCAACAGTCTTGACAGAGCTAACCGTAGAGAACAAGCTACTCGTAAAAGAGAGCTCAAAGATCTCGATAAAGAACAACTCGAAGACGACAAAAAGTATGATCCTGATTTAAGAGAAAAAGAAGAACAACGTCAGGCTAAGGCAGACGAAAGAAAAGCTCAACTAGAGCAAAGACGTCAAGAGCAACAAGCAGAACGCGACAGACGAGCAGCAGAACGTCAAAAACAAATAGAAGAAAGACGTAATCAACAAAATCAAAATAAACCGTCTACTTCTAACCGTCCTGCAGCAGCACAAGACGAAACAACAACTGCTGACGACGAGGAAGAAACATTGGAAGAAATAACTACTGAAGAAGAAGAAACAGAAGAAGCTAAACCCAAACCTTCTACTAAAGAAGAGCGTCAAAAAGCGATTGAAGAACGCAAAAGACAAATTCAAGAGCAAAGAGAAGCACAACAAAGAGCAAGACAAGAAGCTGTTGAAAAACGCAGAAAAGAATTAGAAGACAGAAGAAATAAAAACAAACAACAGACTGAAACAACAGAACAAAATACTACTACACAAACAACAGAACAAACAGAAGAATAACAATTAATAAAAATCAAAAAACAGAATATGAAAATTATGAAATCTCTAAAATCTATCGTTGCAATTCTTGCTCTCGTTGGAGCATCTCACTTTGTGTCGGCTCAAAAAGTAGCTCACATCAACTTGCAACAACTTATCGAAAACCACCCGGATATGCTAAGTGCTAACAAACAACTTGAAACAATTGCTGGCACTTATGATAAAGACTACACCATGATGGTGACAGAATTTACCAACAAAAGAGATAAATACATCGCTGAAGAAAGTACTACATCTGAAGCTGTAAACCAAGAAAGAGCTATTGAGTTGCAAAATATGCAAAAAAGCATCCAAGACTTTTATACTGATGCTCAGAAAAAATTAAGCGAAAAAGAATTAGAGCTAAAAAAACCAATCGCAGAAAAAGTTACAGAAGCAATTCAAAAAGTAGCTAAAGCAAAAGGATACGAATACGTATTAGACGCTACTAGCGGTTCTGGAGTTCTTTATGCAGCAGGAGTCGACATCATGGACGATGTAAAGAAAGAATTAGGAATTAAATAATGAAAAGCTGACCTCGAGTCAGCTTTTTTGTTTATGTTTGTTTCAAAGCCTAAATTACAATGAAAAAAGCCTATTATCTCAAAACTTGTGACACTTGTAAAAAAATTATCAAATCTCTACCTAATACAAACGGAATCATTTTTCAAGATATCAAAGAAGAACCCATTACCGTAAAGCAACTGGAAGAGATGTATGCTCTTGCAGGTAGCTACGAAAAGCTTTTCAGCAAAAGAGCAAAACTCTATAAAGAACGAAACCTCAAAGACGAAACCTTGTCCGAAAAAGACTTCAAACAACTTATTTTGGAACATTACACTTTCTTAAACCGTCCGGTATTTATTATTAATGAAAAAATCTTCATAGGCAATAGCACTAAAACCATACAAGAACTCATCAAAGAATTATCATAAAACAGAGCTTGAGGCTCTTATCAATCAACAAAAACAACTACTTTTGAGAAAGCGAGAATAAAGTTCATCCTTTTCAAGAGTAGTTTTTTATATAGTTACCCTAATGAAAGATCCCAAAGACATAAGAATCGAATACAGGAAACCTATGTTTCCTATTAATGATGCTTTGCAGAAATACCTTCAGGACAACAATAGACTCACAAAAGCCCGAGTGTTTTATGAAGATTTATTGCGATTCTCAGGTTATATAGCTTTGGAAGATCGCAACAGGAATGACACGAGTTGGCTGAGAGTCTATTATTCGGAATTCGACAGAAACGAAATCGAAACCAATCTGAATAAAATCTATACTCTATTGCATTCTGATGGTGACGAAGACACTCTTCCCTACTTAACTGTCGATTCGATTGACTTCTGTACTTTCGGAAACTCAAAACCTTTTCGTGTAAAGGTTCGAAATATCTTAAATGACAACTACACCCATTTTTACATCAAAAAGGTAGATGCTTCTCGAATCTACGGCTTGGAGCTAGAAGATATTCTTTCTCCCTACAAAATCAATTATCTGGTTTATAAAGACACCTTAATCGAAGAGCATATTCTCGGGATTCCGGGCGATGTATTCATAAAAGAATCTTTAGATAACCTATCGGACCTCGAAAAATCACAACTTGCTAAAGAGTTTGTCAAGTTCAACGAACGTTGTATGATTGGGCTATTAGGAGACATGCGCTCTTATAATTACGTGATTATCCCAACTCATGATTTCGACCAAGTCGTATATCGAATCAGACCAATAGATTTCGACCAACAATGCTATGAAGGCAACCTCAAAATTTATCTTCCACAATACTTCAAAGAAAATTTCAAGATGGTGAAATTGGTAATGGATAGACTAAAAACCAATTCCATTGAACAGTATCGAAAAGAAGTTCGCTCTTCTGTCGCTAAGCAAATACTCAACAGTCAAGACCGCTTTCAGCAACTGATTCAGGTGATGAAAAACGACCATATCGCTCCGCCTGAAAATGTAGTAATGCTTCGAACTGCTCTACAAAAGTTCACCAAAGACGTGAAATTCAAACACTGCCAATCGATGGGGGAAATTGTTGAAACAGGAATGAATTTCGTAGTGAAAAATTACAAAAAGATAGTTTAAAAGATTATTTCAACGCTAAATAGAATGAATTTCCAAAGTTTTTTCTGTTGATTTTTAGCTTTCGATTAAAAAAACTACTTTTGCAAAAACTTTATAGCAAATAAAAAAATGGCAGGTAACAGAACTTTTACAATGATCAAACCTGATGCTGTTGAAAAAGGACACATCGGAGGAATTTTGAATATGATTACTGAAGCTGGTTTCAGAATCGTGGCAATGAAACTTACTCAACTTACAGTAGCTGATGCTAAAGCATTCTACGCTGTTCACAAAGAAAGACCTTTCTACGGAGAATTAGTAGAATTCATGTCTAGAGGTCCCATTGTAGCGGCTATTCTTGAAAAAGAAAATGCAGTAGAAGATTTCCGTAAACTTATCGGAGCTACTAACCCTGCTGAAGCAGCAGAAGGTACTATCCGTAAAAAATACGCTACTTCTGTAGGAGAAAATGCTGTTCACGGATCTGATAGCGACGAAAACGCTGCTATCGAAAGTGCTTTCCACTTTGCAGGAAGAGAAATGTTTTAATAATACAAAACATACATGGAAAAGGTTCAGAATTCTCTGAACCTTTTTTGTTTATAATCCTATGTCAAAGAATGCTTACATTTGCTAAAACCAACATTTAACCCATGAAAAAGTTGTTATTGCTGTTTTCGAGCCTAGCTTTTCTCTTTTCTTTTGGTCAAGAAAAAGAGGATGTTATAACCAAAGTAATTTTAGTTCGTCATGCCGAAAAAGGCGAAGACGGAACCAAAAATCCGTCGCTATCTGAGGCAGGAAAAAATCGAGCTATGAGATTGGCAGAGA
>Ga0209075_1002926_pt1 | contig 14635 bp, 12 predicted proteins | sample Stecom2011_FD_187523 | JGI IMG/M metagenome (GOLD analysis project Ga0209075, IMG submission 187523) | Agricultural soil microbial communities from Utah to study Nitrogen management - Steer compost 2011 (SPAdes) (version 2) | ecosystem: Environmental > Terrestrial > Soil > Agricultural land... | reverse complement strand
GTTGACGCGTAGGCTAAATCAATGGTATCAAACTCAATTTCTGTGATCATCTTAACTTTAACGCCTGATCGATTTGTAATACAACCTGTCACTAGATAGGGGGTTTCTACTGGTTCGTAAAATTGATGTATATATTGTGTAAAAACAAAGTCCCAATCTTGGGTTTTTGGAGATACATTTTGCTCTGACTTAGTTAACAAGCTGTAATAAGTGAAATTGTATTCGTCTTGTTTTAAAAGAGTAACAGTATGTGAAGAAGTAGCACTGATTTCTGCAAATTCGAAAGTGTAAGTTGATGTCGTAACTTCATTTATTTTGATTTTGTACCAACCAATCGGATTTCCCTCAGAAGAATACCCCATATCAATAACTCTTACTTTTCCATCTTCCCAACTTCCTACTCCTGTGGAGTCTAAGTTTCCAGTAGCACTATCAAACCTTGGGTTGTTGGCATATCCATTTTCGTTGGTTATCTCAGCCATATTTGTCTTTTCGGTAGCATATACCATCATGTTTTTGGCCGTATTAATGATTACTCGACTTCCGTCTTCACCCGTTTCAAAACCAATGTCCCAAATGTCTTTAGAGTTTTTGCCTGTCATTTGATTACTGGACAAATCAAAATAAACTTGATATTCATACTTAGGGCCTATGTTGACCTGATTTGTTAGTATATCTCCCGCTTCTCTTTTTGGAATAGGAAGTTCTTCTTTTAAGCATGAGCTTAATATAAAGATGCTAATGAATAGTATTGTTAATCTCATTTCTTTTAATTTTTATTTTTATTTTGAATTTAAGTGTAGTCTCACCCCTAAATGATAAACTCTTCCCATTCCTATACTCACACTTCCAGAGCCAACAGAATGCGCTCCATCACCACTTGCGGAACCTGCAATAGAAGTGACATCGAAAAGGTTTTTAATTCCTATGGTAAACTTTAGTCTTTTCTTCCATGCAAATTTTGAAACTGTTAAATCGGCTATGTGATAATCATTGATTTTCGTTTCGTACAATTCTCCGTCTTCATTGCTTTGAATGTTTGGCAGAACTCCTGTGTATTTATAAAATACAGCCGCTTGAATACCCGCTTTTTTCCAATTGTACTGAAGGTTGAACTTTACTTCTGGTGAGAATAAAAAATCAATAGATTTTGAATTGTCAGCGCTTAAGTCATTGTATCTTCCAACATACCCAAATCCAATTCCTGTTGTGATTTCTTTATAATTGATATTGCTTTCCAATTGCAATCCCGTTGTCGTATAGCGGTCTAGGTTAAAATAAGTGTATTCTGTTGCGGAAGCTTGCGCTAATGTGATCAATTGACGAATGTCATTGTAGAAAACAACGACTTTATTTTTCAGTCTTACTTCTTTTAACCTTAAGTTCTGATGCAATGATAAATTGTAATGGTTTGCATATTCTGCTTCCAAATCAGGATTTCCAACAATGTTGTGATTGATATCCACAAAGACATAATGCAACTCTTTAATTGAAGGAGATCGGAAACCTCTGGCGTAAGAAGCACGCAAGCTTAATTGTTGCTTGGTGTTGTCCATGAAATCATATTTCACGTTTAGAGAAGGTGTAATCGGTGCTTTATATTCTGAATTGTAACCATATCGTAATCCTGGACGAATAATCAAGGTTTTGAATGGAGCGTATTCAGCTGTTGCATAAAGTGCATAATCTCCAATGGATTGTTGTTGATTTAAGATGCGTTCCCCATGGGCTACTTCATAAAGAATATCATAACCAACTTCATAATTGATGCGTTTATCTGTTTTGGTTTGAATCAATCGTCCACGTGTAATAAAACTATGGTATTGAGAAGTGTCATGATCGCTTGGGTTTCCCGAAATAACATCCGAAATCTCTGTTAAATCACGAATCTGTGTGTTTTTCCTTCTTAAATATCCGTTGTATGCCGCAATCAATGAAAGTCGATAATTGTTTTTAAAACGGTATTGGAAATTAGCACGTTGATTAATTCTCATCGTTTGATAATAATCATCAAATGCAGTTTGTTGATAGGGTGGACGTGGCTTGCCTCTGTTTATGATGTTTTCATTAAAAAGTTGACCGCTATAATTAAACAATGTGTTTTTTCTGTTGTATCTATAATTGATACCGCCAAAAAGTTGTTCTTTAGGATTCCACTGCATTACGCGTGAACTGTCTGCAATTGGTTTTGAATCAAAATGAAATGCTTTATGAGAAGGATCCCAACCATCAAAAAAGTGACGACCTCCTTCTAAACGAATTTGGTGTTTTTTGATTTGCCAACCCAGTGAAATAGTGTTATTTACTTTTCCGCTACTTTCAAAATAGTTGTTGGAATTGACTTCGAATTGCTTGGCTTGATTTTTCTTCGTGATAATGTTAATTGTTCCTGCCAGTGCATCTGTTCCATAACTTACAGAGAGTGGACCTTCGACAATCTCAATGCGTTCAATGTTTTCTAAAGGAATTTGGGATAAATCTATGTTTCCATTCAACCTACCTGTTAAAGGCACTCCATCAATAAGAATTTTTACATTTTCTCCACCAATTCCTTGCAATTGCATACTGCTACCTAAGATATTGTCTTCTCCCAATCGAACATTTAATTCGTTGGTCAAAACATCCTTTAAATCTTGCGCTGCCATCGATTCAATTTTTTGGCGATCGATTATCTTGATATGGTGCACTGCTTTTTCAACTAATTGTGATTTATATTGCGCAGTAATAGCTACTTCATCAAATTCTTTTATAGCAGAAGCCAATGCAATTGTGGTGTCTTTTGAAACAACCAATCTCTTTAACTCTTTTGTGACATAATTAGAAAACGAAATGGTCATTTTAAGTGGTGTTTGAAGAAACTTCTTTTCAAGAATTAATTCTCCTTGGAATGAGGTGCTGAAGTTATAGACTCTGTTTTCTAATTCAATATCAATTCGAGCACCAGGTAAGGGCTGACTATCCTCAAGAGCAATCACCGTAATGGTTTGACCAAAAACGAAGGACGTAAAAAACAATAGTAAAATAGATATAAAGAAGCTGTTCTTACAATTCGCTAGTATCATGACTTTATCTTTTAATAGTCAACCCTATGGTTGTTTTTTTGTTGAGTAATTTTTTTTGAGAAAAAGGTTCAACCTTTTTTCTTCCCTCTGTATCTCTCTCCAAAGGGAGAGGTGCTTCGAATAGGGCTTTACTTTTTTAATGAATTAGTAAATCCAAAACTTACTTGTTTAAATAAGCATCGATCACAGATTGAACTTCCTTTTGTGCTGCTGCTTGGTTGTAATTGTCTCCTAGGTACTTATCACCCATTCTAAACAAGTGCTCATACATCAATTTCTTGTCGACTTTTCTTTCGAATTTCAATGTTTTGTTTGCAGCGATAGTTTTTTCCCAAACAGTTCTCACATCTGCCCAGAATCTGTGGTTTTCTTTCCACCAGTCAATTGCTGGTTGACAATCATAGTCTCCACGTGTGAAGATTTCATGACCTTTTTCCCAAGTAATGAGTTGGTCATTTCCTTCTTTGTCACGGTAGATTTTTTCATTGTCTTGTTCTAGCCACCAGCCATTCTCAGTAAGTTCCATTCGACTGTGACGTTTTGTAACGTTATAATCTTGTCTTACCGTCAATTCACGTCTTGGTAATGGCGCATCAGCTACAGATTCCCAATAGTGTTTGCCATCGACATGTACCCATGTTCCGTAACCTTCGTAGCGTGGACTATCATCTACTTGAAAGACCTTTTGTGTCCAAGTTCCTTTGGCTTCTTTTTTCGAAATCGTTTTATTGTTCCATGTTCTGTCTTTATCGAACATCAGAATGTTTTGATTTTCATACAACCAGTCTTGTCTCCAATGCTTGACGATAAAAGTGTCATTAACCACTAAAATATGCTGTAGAGATATAAAATCCGGTTCATCTGCAATGGCAAATACATATTCTATTCCGTGTGAAGAGTAATTGTCGTACTTTACATAAGCCGTATCTGGAGAAAAAGTCTCTGCGAAATCGAAAGTCACTTTGTAGCAACCTTCCATTTCTAAAATTGATTTTCTGTCTTGTTGTTTTTTGTCTTTTTGGGTAAAAGCAACTGTGCTCGTTAAAGCTAAAGTAATAAAGAGTATTTTTTTCATGATCTATTATTTTGTATTGTTTTTCACTTAGCATCTGCAAGTGATTTTATGATTTATGAGTCTTTGTTAAGAAAGTTTAAAAGACTATTTAATGATTAATTTTTGATTGAAATGTTGATTTCCAGATTGTACTTTTATGATGTAAACTCCTTTCCTAAAAGAATGCACTGGAATATTTTTTACTTCGAAATTGGATTCTTCAACATATGCTTGTTCAAATACAATTTGTCCTTCTAAATTCATGATTTGAACAGTAGTTGAACTAGAATTCATATTGTTTAAAAGCAATGAAATTTTTTCATTTGCTGGATTAGGATAGATTATGACCTCTGCGTTTGGCATCCCATATTTATCTGTAGATAAAGCAGAGATTTTCTCTTTAGTAAATTCAAATTTACCATCCGCACTTCCTCCGAATCCGGTTGGAATTACTTTCCAAATGTCTCCAGCTCCTGTTTTAACAAAGTAAACACGGTCTTCGGCAATTTCATAACTCATTGTCCCCATGTTAAACTCTTTCCAATCTGCGCCAATTGTGTTGATTTCAGTAGTAAAGGATGCTGAAGACCAATCTGTATAGTTGACAACATCCGTTACTCCATCAATACGAACAACTTCTGTATGGGGACCAGCAATAATTCCCGTTAAATTGTAAGGTGTTGGGATGAATCCTGTATATTTCCCGAAGAATAAGTCCCATTTATCAGTTGTTACTGGCTCATGATCGACTTCCAATTCATTTTCGAGAGAGTAATAACCGAAAAGCCTCTCGTTGTAATTTGATTTAGTTACAGATGCATGAACTTCATTTGAACCGTCAAGGTTGGCATACGTAAAGTTGAAAACTCCACTTTTCATATTGTCAATGCGTAACTTCCTGTACGAATCATCCATTAACTTAATTATAAAGATAGAATCTCCTGATATTACATGTGTGTTTTGGTTGTAAACTCCCCAACCTACATCAAATGGATTGTTTGGATCTACATTCTGATCAAGTGCACCGATACTCCATGAAGATTCTGAATTATAGAGTGCGCTCCATGAAGATATTCCTGCGCTATCAACACTTCCCCAATCGTTTATATCTCCATTTGGATATGAATAGACCAAAACACCATTACCATTATTTGCTCGAATTGAAGTACCAACACCTGTTAAATCAAAGGATAAATCCCATTCTGCTGCAGGTTTTGTTCCTTGTACACCGTTTTCGAGACTGTACCAGTTTTCGTTTACTTATCCAGCACCAATACTTACTGTTTCAGATACTGATTGTGCGTTTAATAATTGACTTCCTGTCAATAAAAGAGCTGCTAAAAATATATCCTTTCTCATTGTTCTTATTTAGATTAATTAAAAATAGCAACTGCAAATGTAGGGTGGAGGTAAAACTATGGCAATACCAAATTGTAGGTATTCATTGACTTTGAGGTAAAATACCCTGTTCTAGGTATTTTTAAGAGTACACGATTTTGAAGGGAATATTTTCTTATTTTTGCCTTATTTAGAATAATTCTAAGCAACTATGAGGACAATAATAAGTACACTCCTTTTATTAGGAATTTTAAATGTAAACGCTCAAAAGAACGTTTTTCTTGACGGATCATTTTGGAATGAAACAACAACTGTTCGTCAAGTTGAAAAAGCAATAAAGGAAGGCAATGATCCTACACAATTCAATGCCTTTAACTTTGATGCAACAGCTTATGCTATTTTGAATGACGTTCCTTTAGCAACAATTCAGTTTTTGCTGAGTATTGAAGGAAACGAAGTAAGTAAAATAACGCACGATGCCAGAAATTACTTAATGTGGGCAGGGAGTAAAGGAAATTATGAATTAGTGAAACTTCTTATTGAAAAGGGTTCTGATATTCATATAATAGACGATAAAGGAAACAACCTACAAACCTTTACAGCAATGGGAGGAACAACAGATCATCGAATTTATGATTTGTATATAGAATCAGGATTGAACTTGGCTATTCCTAACAGAAATGGTGGAAATGTAATTCATTTTCTAGCGCAACAAGTGGAGGATATCAAAGCATTTGATTATTTTCTAAATAAGGGATTAAATCTAAATTCAAAAGATAAGGATGGGAGTACAGTTTTTCATTACGCAAGTTCACAAGGGAATATAAATTTATTAAATCAACTCATTAATGCTGGGTTAGATGTGAAAGCACTCAACGATAACAAGGAAAACGCATTGTTTTTTGCGGCTAAAGGAAAACGTAGATTTTTTAATGAACAAGTTGTTTTTGAATATTTAGTGAATCTTGGTTTAGACGCACAGTTGACAAACAGTACTGGTAATAATCTCTTACATTATTTAGCTGTAGGTAATAAAAGCGAAAGCGTTTTTTCTTTTATACTAGATCAAAATGTCGATGTACAAAAAGTCAATACAGAGGGGAATACACCTTTAATGAACGCCGCAGAAAGAAATAACGCTGTTGGATTGACTTCACTTTATGAATTAACTGAGAATAAAGACTTGGTAAATTTTAAAGGACATAGCTTGTTGACTTTTGCATTACGAACAAAAAATAAAGAGTTAACAGAACGTGTTTTAAAGGAAGGTCTGGATTATAATTTGGTGGATAAATTGGGAGATAATTTAATTACGCATTTGATCGCAACATACGATGAGAAAGACACTTCGTTTTTTAAAGAATACTATACTGTTTTAACGAATAAAGAAGTCCCAGTGCAAAACAAAACATTGCATATAGCTACTGCTGTTGAGAATGAGTTTTTGGTGAATACTTTATTGGATTCTGGAGTTGATATCAATGGGAAAAACGAAGATGGAATTACCGCTTTACAATTGGCAGCAATGAAAGGAGATCACACCGAGTTTCTTAAGTTTTTAATTAGTAAAGGAGCAGATAAAGGGATAAAAACAGACTTTGATGAATCCGTTTATGATCTGGCTAAAAGTAACGAGCTTTTAGAAGGTGATTTGGAGTTTTTGAAATAGAAAGCGTGGTTTATCATAATAATACAAAAGAGAAATAAAATAAGAAATATGAAAAATATATTAATTTTTAGTTTAACCATCTTTACTTTAACATTAACTTCTTTTAATACCAATGCACAGCCGATTGGTGGAGATTACAAATGTTTAATTCAATTAAAAAACTACCAAGGAGAAGGAGCCTATATTATTGTTTCTGTTGTGAATTCTAAAGGAGAATACGTTGAAACATTGCGCGTTCTAGGTGATGACCATGAATGGTATCCTGACCTTAAAACGTGGTATGCCTACCGTGAAAAGAACAGGCATCAACCCCGATTAGATGGTGTAACTGGGGCTACGATTGGGAGTGGAGAACGTTCAGTTGTTGCTTTTTCAATTGATAAGAAATACATTGATCAAGAATATACCTTACGTTTTGAAACGGCAGTAGAAGATAAAAGCTACCATTCAAAAGATGTTGTGGTTCAATTGACTAGTGAGCAGTTAAAACTAGGGAAGTATGAAGGAAAAGATGGGTATATCCGACAAGTACGGTTAATTGCTGTCAATAAATAACTCCATTTTATTTCTATGTTGTCTAACTTTTGGAGGACTAGCCATTTACTGTTGGCGGTATTTTCTAGTGTATTTTTACTAATCGCTTCAGTTACGGGAGTTATTCTCTCTACTGAACCGGTGGTTGAGCATTTCAATTCACCTAGCGATAGAGATGCGGTAGATACGATAAGTTTAGCTCAGCTTATTCCAAAACTAAAAGACGAATACATTGAAGTCTTTTCTTTATCAGTAGATAATGAAAGCGCTGTGAAAGTTGAGGTAATTGGTTTCGATGAAAGTGCAGATGGTACTTTTTATATTGATCCAACCACAGGAAAGAAAGTAGCAGATATTCCACCTAAAAACGAAGTTTATTCTTGGGTGACCAATTTACATCGTTCTCTTTTTATGCATACTACAGGAAGAGTTTTGATGGGAGTTACCGTCTTTCTACTTTTCTTAATGACATTGAGCGGTATGGCTTTAATTATTAAGCGTACCGGTAGTTTTAAAAAAATCTTTACGCGAATTAAAAAGCAAAACAGTGTTCAATACTACCATACCGTGTTGGGACGTTTAACTTTTGTCCCAATTCTTATCATGGCTTTTGCTGGAACAGTCATGTTTTTGAACACACAATTTGGAACAAAAGAAAATCCAAGCGTTGAGAGCGTCTCAATTCTAAAAGAAAATAGTGAAGTAAGTAGTTTTCCACTATTTCAATCTACTCAATTGGGAAAAGTTAAAACACTTCATTTTCCTTTTTCGAGTGATGAAGAAGACTATTATGAGTTAATACTACATGACCGCATTCTAAAAATTCATCAATATACAGGTGAAGTTATTTCCGAGCAATATTCCACATGGATTCAGAATTTGAATGCTTTATCGAAAACGCTTCACACGGGAAGAGGGCAGTGGATATGGTCTATTGTTTTAGGACTGATTTCTCTTAATTTACTTTACTTTATGTATTCGGGGACAAAAATAGCTTGGAGAAGAATATCGTCTAAGCCTCGTAATAAAGTCAGTCCAGAAGAAGCTGAATTCATTCTTCTCGTAGGTTCAGAAAATGGTTCTACACGAAAATTTGCTCAATCTTTATTTGTCGCTCTTTTGAAATCAGGAAAGTCTGTATTTATTTCTGATTTGAATCATTACACTGTTTTTCCAAAAGCAAAACATTTGATTATTCTGACCTCAACTTATGGTGATGGAGAGGCGCCTTTTAATGCCAGACATTTTTTGACTAAGATAGGTGAAATCAATCAAACGAATGTGTTGGAAACTCACGTGATTGGATTTGGTTCTATGATTTACCCGAAGTTTTGTCAGTACGCAATAGACATTCATAATTCACTTAAAGAACACCAAGACTTTCGATTGTCTGCATCGCCAACACTGATTGATGGACGTTCTTATACGAGTTTTTCTTTATCCATCGAAGAGTGGAAGAAGCGCCATTCAATAGAGTTGGAACTTCCCAATGAAATGCAAAAACGACCTGCAGCTATGACTTCGTTTAAAGTTTTGCAAAAGCAAGTTGTAGACGATGGATATGCTTTAACATTTACATTAGAATTAAAACCAGAAGGAAATCAAAACTTTCAATCCGGAGATTTATTAGCAATTGCTCCTCCAGGAGATGACATGGTACGTTATTATTCTATTGGAAAAACAGAGGAAGGGAATTTGCTTTTGAGTATCAAAAAGCATCATTTAGGAGAATGTTCAAGCTATTTATATGAAAAAGAAATAGGAGACAAAGTCTTAGCCTATATAAAGGTGAATACGAAATTCCATTTACCCAAGAAGGGAGATGTTCTAATGATTGCCAATGGAACAGGAATTGCTCCCTTCTTAGGAATGAACTCTATGTATACAAAGCAAAAGAAAACCTTTTACTTAGGTGGACGAAATCCTTTGAGCTTTAAGCTGTACCACAAAATAATCCAACACAACAAATCTACAGAGTTGTTCAACACACTTCATTTTGCCTTATCAAAAGAAGAGGGGGACAATCGCTATGTTCAAGATTTAGTAGTTGAAAATAAGGCAGAAGTTGCTCAGTTACTCAAAAATAAAGGAAGCATTATGATTTGCGGTTCTATTAAAATGAGAGATGGAGTTCTTGCTGCTTTAAAAGACATTCTGGAAGAAGAAGGAATGGGTTCTTTGGAAAAATATATTGAAAAGAACAAAGTGTTGATGGATTGTTATTAAGAGAGGAGGTACTTCCCCTAATACACCCTACGAATTATAAACCTTAATCCGAAGCCGATTAAAAGTAAAGCTATCCCAGAAATCATAACATTTAGAGGTAATGAAAAGGACATAACAATACAGCCTAATAGACCTAATATAGGGATGAATTTGCTATACATTTTTTCATTTTTAGGTTGTTTAAGAGCTGCTATGTTTGTGATTCCATAGTAGAGCAAAATGGTAAATGTTGCAGACCTCACAATGAATTCAAATGAACCAAGTAAAGTGAGAATTAAGATAATTACTCCAGTTAACAGAATTCCTATATGCGGAACACGAAAACGATTGTGTATAGATTCAAAGATAGGAGGTAAGTCACCTCTTCTTCCCATTGCGAGCATTACTCTGCTTATTCCTAAAATCTGACTGAGTAATACACCTAACATTGCTGTAGAGGCTCCAATGGTTACAACAGTGCTTATCCCTGGAGTGCTTAAAGCAACAGCTACGAGTTGTATTGGTGAATGACTTTGGGACATGCTTTCTGTTCCTATAACTCCAATCGCAACTATAGAAATTGCGGCGTATAAAAGTATAGCCGTAACAATAGTAATAATGATTGCTTTTGGAATTGTTTTTTTAGGTTCGTTAACTTCTTCTGCAAGTGTTGCAATTCTAGCATAGCCAGTAAAGGCAAAGAACAAAAGTGCAGCAGCTTCAAAAACGCCAGTGAGTCCAAAGGGTGCAAATGGCTTAAAATTTTCAAGTTTAACTTCGGAAACTCCACTGAAGACTAAATAAATTAAAGAGAGCAATGTTATAGTAACAATAACAAGGTTTAATGCTCCTGCTTTTTTGATACCAAAATAATTAGCTCCTGTAAGAAGAATAACTGCTGAAATTGAAAAGAGCATAGGCGAACCTAAGGGAACTAATTGATAAAAGTAAGCTCCAAAGCCTAGCGCGACAACTCCAGCTGCTGAAAGTTTACTGATTAGGAACATCCACCCAGCAGAAAAACCAAAAGCGGGACTCAATAAGATATATCCATATTCATAAGTTCCTCCAGAATGGGGGTGTGAAGCCGCTAATTGTGCAGAACTTAATGCGTTAAATGATGCAATGATTCCGGCAGCGATCAGCCCTATTAAGAAAGCAGGTCCAGAAACGCCTGCTGCAACTCCTGTTACCACAAAAATTCCGGCTCCAATAATTGCCCCTAGTCCAACTCCTACGGCATCGTTTAATGTTAGAGATCTTAAAAGGGATTTCTTTTCTGGTTTATTCATTTAAATCTGTGCTATAAGAATGAAGATCATCCGCCTCTAAACTTAAACTGTCTTTTTAACTAGCAGAAGTTTAATTAAAAATGATGTGTAAATTCTGTCAAAGGTAAATTTACTTCTTTTGTTTGTGCTAAGCAAGCTGTTTTTAGAGGAATCAGAAAATCAAAAACTAAATGGTTTTAGTATAAGCACTTATGTTTATCATTGATTCCTTCTTTATATAGCCTCAGATTTTAGTAGAGTGGAGAGTACCTGACTATTCTTTTTAGGAAGCTGTATAGTTAGCTTAAAAGTGATATTAAGCCAATTTTATCTTTATGATATCATTGATATTAGTGCTGAAACAAGGTGATAGCTTTTCTTGCTTCATTTTCCACTGTCTGCCTAACGATTGGTTAGCGAATTTAATTTTGTTGTTTCCGTAACTTCTATTTAACTTGTCAATGACGCTCATTAGAGGTTGGTGCTTTGGATTGGAAGTGTTGAATAATGACAGCTGTGTTTTATTGTTTGGAGTTAATTCCATAAGAACGACGCCAGCTTTCTTATAATGATATCCTTCTTTAAATATCGCTTCTAATCCCTTTTGGGCGTAATAATTAAGTTCAATTGTTGAGTTGGTAGGAAAGTCTGTTTTGATTACAATTTTTCTCGAATATTGAGGTTGGTCTTTTCTGAAATAATTGGTATTCACAAACACCATAATCATATTGCAATAACTGTTTTGTTTTCTCAGTTTTTCTGAGGAGGAAGCGGTGAAAGTTGCTATTCTCTCAGAAATATCTTCAAGCTTGGTCATAGATCTTTCAAAGGAGCGTGTTGTAGCAATTGTTTTTTTGTTTTTTATTTCTTCGAGATCTAAAGTAGACTTCCCCTCTAATTCGTGTTTTAATCTTAGTCCAACAACAGCCATTTCTTTACGTACCCAACTGTCAGGTAAAAGTGTGAATTGATAAGCATTGTGAATGTTCCTAGCTTGTAATCTTTTAGCGTGTTTTCTTCCTATTCCCCAAACATCCTCGATCTTGGTCCATTTTAAGGCTTTGATTCTCTTTTCTTCAGTGTCTATTGCGTAAACACTTTTTGTCTTCTCAGGGAACTTCTTAGCAATTCTAGTAGCTACTTTGGTGAGCGCTTTTGTTGGTGCAAAACCTATACTTATAGGAATACCTGTCCCTTTCGTTACTGTTCGCTGCATTTTTAAGCCCAATTCATTTAAGTCAAACAATTCAAACCCCTTAAATTTCAGGAACGCTTCATCGATGCTATAAATTTCTATTTCTGGAGTAAAAGTGGACAGCATATTCATTACACGGGCACTCATGTCACCGTATAGAGCGAAGTTTGAAGAATAAACAAATACATTGTTCTTTTCAAATATAGATTTGTATTTAAAAGCAGGCGCTCCCATTGGAATACCAAGTGCTTTAGCTTCATTTGAACGGGCAATCACACAACCGTCATTATTAGAAAGAATCACTATTGGTTTTCCTAATAATTTGGGTTCAAATGCTCTTTGACAAGAGGCATAAAAGTTATTACAATCAACTAAAGCAAACATTTATTTCGTCGTTTTAAGGTAGTAATGAGTTCTAAAATGACTTTATACTGTGAATAACGATTCCCCATATTATGAACTCATTTTCTGGAGTTACTTTTATGGATTTGAAATCTTCGTTTTCAGCAATTAGCCAAATTATGTCTTTTTCTATTTTTATCCTTTTTACTGTAAATTCCCCATCTATTTGACAAATAGCAATCTTATTATCCCTTGGTTCTAAACTTCTGTCTATAACTAATAGGTCGCCATCATTAATACCCGCATTTTTCATCGAATGACCTCGCACTTTAGCAAAGAAGGTGGTGTCTTTATTCTTAATCAATGTTCTGTTTAAATCTATCGAGAGCTCAATAAAATCATCTGCAGGGGATGGGAAACCTGCGTTTATTCCTGTATCTACAAAAGGTAGGTTTAACTCTGTTTTGTAGTTCACTGTATAGAACTCAAGATTACTGCTGCTGTATAGACTCTTTAATTTCATTTTTGTTTTTTACTATTGCAAAGTTAAGTAATGTAAGAGATATAACTGTAGAAATGATTAGAATATAATCAATATTCAGATTATTAATTAGTCTAGATGTTAATATTGAGAAGATTGTAATTTAAACGAGTTGTTTTTTGAAGGTTTGGTTTATTGGTTATTTATTTAACTTTTGAATTAAAAATCTTAGTCCAAAACCGATTATTAACAATCCTATTCCAGAAAAAATAACATTCATAGGTGATGATAATGAATTACTTGAAAGATGGTCTATATGAAAATTGTACGGTCTGTTTTATTTATAAAAAAATAAAAATGATGGAACATACAAATGATAACACAACGATAATTGGAACGGTATCAGGTACGATATTAAGTGTTGTGGCCATGTTTGACTTCAGAATATCGCAAAGACAATTATACTTGCTACGGTTGGTGCTGTGATTAGTTTTTTGGTGACAAGGAGGTTGCAAATAAAGTCTATAATTATTGTTCTTCAGATCTTATAATAATATTGAAAAACAGCCCGACGAAGCGAGCTGATGAGCCAAACAAATGAACCCAATGGACCAAAGATTACCCCGTTTGAGCTTTTAAGTAGCACCGAAGGTAATCTCGCGATAGCTTGCCATTAGGAAGAGCAGCCTTACTTCTTAATTAGTCTTTTATAATTAAGATACGATAAACTTCACTCTAAATCTATGGATATTGAAGCCTGGTTCAAAGGGTCCTTCTAATTTATTGTCTCCCCAAGTTGGACCTTTTATTTCTTCAAGAAGTACTCTATTGTTTCCGATATTTCTAATGGTATAGATTTCTCCTCTTTTGATCCATGTAGGATACTTCAATTTAGTATTGCGCCTTCCTCTTGTGTCGTTTATACAAAAGACTTTATCACCGATTTTCATTCTAAGATTTGACAACATTTTAAAACCAAAAATTATGTAAATATAAATAATTAACTGCTAAGTTGGAATACAGAAAAACCGACGCAATACTTAAATGGATAAATTTTAAATCGGTTTAATTCCAAAGTTATTGTTCTCAATTACAATAATCATTGATAGCATCAAACCCTTCACTTGTTACTTTGAACTCAACATCTAATTGTTTTAAACGATTTAATATTTTTTATTCAGATTGATAACTATTTATGCTTAATCCCCAACAATTAGTCTTGATCCAGTTTTAGCTAAACCATTATATTTAGTGGGTTTTAACAAAAAAAGCCTCTCGAATGAGAGGCTTTTAGTGATCCCGCTGGGATCCACCGTTTTTTAAAACCTCCTCAAAATCAACTATTTACGAGTTGTCTTTTTTCTTGTTAACCGATTTGTTAGAATTATATTTACTTTCAAATACAGGCAGATATGTTAAAGAGCTTCATCTGCTAAGATAATAAACAAACTACTGACTACATAATAAATAGAAGTAAATAACAC
>Ga0209075_1002925_pt1 | contig 14636 bp, 9 predicted proteins | sample Stecom2011_FD_187523 | JGI IMG/M metagenome (GOLD analysis project Ga0209075, IMG submission 187523) | Agricultural soil microbial communities from Utah to study Nitrogen management - Steer compost 2011 (SPAdes) (version 2) | ecosystem: Environmental > Terrestrial > Soil > Agricultural land... | reverse complement strand
CGGTGAGCGCTATGCCATGAGCGGGGATGCCTACCCGGTCAACCCGCCTGACGTGAGCGAGATTCCCGATGCCGTACCCCGGGTAGAGCCGTTATCGCGGGGGGGGAACCGTCCTGTCTATGAGGTGTGGGGCAAAAGTTATCGGGTGCTGCCGGAGGCGCGCGGCTATGCCCAGCAAGGTAACGCCTCCTGGTATGGCGAAAAGTTTCATGGCTACGCCACTTCCAACGGCGAAATCTACGATATGTACAAGATGACGGCAGCACATCGCTCGCTGCCGCTACCGAGTTATGTGCGGGTCACGAGCCTCGATAATGGCCGGTCAGTCATCGTCCGGGTCAATGATCGTGGTCCGTTCCACAACGACCGTGAAATCGACCTCTCCTATGCGGCTGCGGCCAGGCTCGATATCCTCGAACGCGGCACCGGCAGGGTCAAGGTCGAGGCCATCGACCCGCAGCACTGGCTGGCAGAAAATGCCAATGGCCAAGCGAACCAGCAGCCTGCTGCCGTTGTCCAACGCCCAGCCGTTACCCAGGCACCAGAGACTGATACCGCAGAGGCAATAACCCCGGCTGCGGTTTCCGCAACGAGGGCGGCACCTGCCTCGTCTCCTGCTGCCGGCACTGGCGTGACGGGTGAGGGTGAGTCCCCGGTTTTCCTCCAGGTGGCGGCATTGGGTTCGGCAGAGAGTGCCCGGGCCCTGCAGACGCGTCTGCAAGGGAAGTTATCGCATCCTGTGCGTGTCGCGGATAGGGCCGGCATGTACCGTGTGCAGGTGGGTCCATTAGCCCACGCGGGTATGGCCGGGTCCGTGCGCGATGCACTACGCCAGGCCGGCTTTGAACAAAGTTTTATTGTCAACGGTGCCGATTGAAGCGGAACCTTTTCCCCGTCCTTTATCGATTAGCGATGAGAGTCATGTCAAAGCGATTATTGTTCCCCTGTCTCCGTTCACGGCTGCTTGTCTTGCTGGTGCCGGTATTGTTGTTGGGTGCGCCTCAGGTTCTGGCGCAAGCGGTGCCGGTACCGGCCCCCCAGGCCATGATTCCAGCGGCGCCGCAGATCGCTGCCAAATCCTGGATTCTGATGGATGCCGATAGTGGCCGGGTGTTGGTGGAGCACAATGCCGACGAGCGTTTACCCCCCGCCAGCCTGACCAAGCTGATGACGGCTTATCTGGTCGAGCGTGAACTGGATCGCGGGAACATCAGCCTGGACGATACGGTGCGTGTCAGTGAGAACGCCTGGCGTACTGGTGGTTCCAAAATGTTTATTGAGGTCAATACCGAGGTCAGTATTCGTGACTTGCTGTATGGGATCATCATTGCTTCAGGTAACGATGCCAGCGTTGCCGTTGCCGAGCACTTGGCGGGTGGTGAAGCACCTTTTGCCGATTTGATGAACCAGCATGCCACGCGATTAGGACTGCACAATACCAATTTCGCCAACGCCACCGGTTTGCCGCATCCCGAGCAGTACTCTTCGGCTCGGGACATGGCGCTGCTCTCACGCTATATCATCAATGACTACCCCGAGCATTATGCCGTTTACTCCGAGAAGAACTTCACCTACAACGATATCAACCAGCCTAACCGGAATCGCCTGTTGTGGCGTGATTCGAGTGTCGATGGCCTCAAGACCGGCTGGACCACGGAAGCCGGTTATGGCCTGGTGGCGTCGGCCAAGCGCGACGAGATGCGCCTGATTTCGGTAGTGATGGGTACCAGCTCCGAGGAGGCGCGAGCCCAGGAGACCCAGAAGCTGCTCAGCTATGGTTTCCGCTATTACGAAACGCTCAAGCTTTATGACCAGGGGGCAGTACTCAATACGCCGCGTATCTGGGGCGGTGCCGAAAATGAGCTTCGCGTTGGGGTCGATCGTGATGTGGTCATGACGCTGCCCCGTGCACGCAATCAGGAGCTCACCGCGCGCCTCGATATCGGGCAGGACCTCTCTGCGCCGATTGCTCTGGGTGACCGGGTCGGTACCCTGGAAGTGCGCCTGGGTGACGAGGTGGTGGGTGAGCAGGCATTAGTGGCACTGGAGTCAATTGAAGAGGGGGGACTATTCAAGCGATTGTTCGATCAGGTGCGGCGTTTTTTCACCAACCTGCTGAGCGGCTGGTTCTGAGCCTGTTGGTCGACCCAGCTTTCCTTGAGTAACATAGTCGGAAATCGACTGTTTCCAGAGCTAAATCATGTCAGACAGCAAGTTGCGAGACCTGCGCCGTGCTTCGGCGAATAACCCGACGACAGCGCCGACCATCGAGTTTCCCTGCGACTATCCCATCAAGGTGGTAGGCGATGCCGGTGAGGACTTTACCGCCGTAGTGTGTCAGGTGGTGACGCGGCATGACGCGAATTTCGATGCCACGGCTATCGAGGTGGTGCCGAGCCGTAATGCGCGTTTTGTTTCGGTACGCCTTACCCTTCGTGCTACCGGTGAGGAGCAGCTCAAGGCCCTCTTCGAAGAGCTCAAGGCGACCGGCCGTGTGCATATGGTCGTGTGATGACCGATAGCCAAGCGCATCACCCAGCACCGATCCAGCTCAAGACACTGGGACGTCGGGACTACTTGCCGGTCTGGCAGGCAATGCGTGACCTTACCGATACACGTGGCGATAGTACACCGGATCAGTTCTGGCTGGTGGAGCATACACCGGTCTTCACTCAAGGGCAGGCGGGCAAGGCCGAGCATCTGCTTATGCCGGGGGATATTCCTGTAATCCAGACGGATCGTGGTGGCCAAGTGACGTATCACGGACCGGGGCAAGTCGTGCTTTATCCACTACTTGATGTGCGGCGCCGGCGCCTGGGTGTGCGCGAGCTGGTCACGGCAATTGAACAGGCAGTGGTGGAGGTGCTTGCCGGTTACGGTATCGAAGCGCAGGCGAGGCCGGATGCGCCCGGCGTTTATGTCGGTGACGACAAGATCGCATCGCTGGGCTTGCGCATTCGGCGTGGTGCCAGCTATCACGGTGTGGCACTTAATGTTGATGCTGATCTTGCCCCCTTCCAGCGTATCAACCCGTGTGGTTATGCGGGCATGCGCATGACGCGTCTAGCGGATCTGGTGAATGAACCGCCAGAGGCGGCAGAGGTAGGCCTGCAACTGGCCCGGTGCCTGGCACAGCAACTGGGGCGTGAGCTTGAAACTGCGACACGAGTCGCGGTTACATGACAAGCGGCTCCAGTGGCAACGAAGTTGCCTGAAATCCTGTTCTTGAACGCAAAGAGGCGGCTTTATGGCCGCCTCTTTGCGTAGTGGAATGGCTTATGTCAACCCACATCAATGACCTGGATACGGTTGGGATCCGGTGTCTGGCCGGGGATTTTCGCAGGAGCGGCGAGGCCCAGGTTGTTCTTCTCGAACACCCGGTCGGCACGGTAGCTGGAGCGCACCAGGGGACCGGCGGCCACTTCCATGAAGCCCTTCTCCAATCCGAGCTGCCGATAGCGCTCGAACTCCTCGGGTGTCACCCAGCGTTCTACCGGCAAGTGGTTACGTGTCGGCCGTAGATACTGCCCAAGAGTCACGATATCGACATTGATGGCCCGTAGATCATCCAGAGTGGCGAGGATTTCCTCGTCGGTCTCGCCCAGCCCCAGCATCAGGCTGGTTTTGGTCAGGACATCGGGGCGGTAACGTTTGGCGTGGGCCAGTACGTCGAGTGTCTTGCGATAACCGGCACGTGGGTCGCGTACGTAGTGGGTCAGGCGCTCCACGGTTTCGACGTTCTGGGCGAATACCTGCAGACCGGAATCGACCACGCACTCGACGGAGTTCAGGACCCCGTCAAAATCGGGTGTCAACGCTTCGACGACGACTTCCGGCGTATTCTCCTTGATGGCGCGGATACAGGCGGCGTAGTGGGCGGCGCCGCCATCGGCCAGGTCGTCACGGTCGACGGAGGTCAATACCACGTAGCGCAAACCCATCAGCTCTACCGATTTGGCGGTATTGGCGGGCTCCTCGACATCAAGCCAACCCCGAGGGTTGCCGGTATCCACGGCGCAAAAACGACAGGCTCGGGTACAGACCGAGCCCATCAACATGATGGTGGCGGTGCCGTTGCTCCAGCATTCGCCCATGTTGGGGCAGTGCGATTCGGCGCATACCGTGCTTAAGCGGTGTTCGTTGACATTGCGTTTTACTGCCTCGAACCGGCCGCCGCCTGGAATCTGGGCACGCAGCCACTGTGGCTTGCGTCCTGGTTCCGGACGCTCTTCACTCTGGTCGCGCTGCTTCATGCCGTCCTTGATAGCGGCAAAACCGTGCTCGGTGCGGAATTTCGCACCGCTGGGTATACGGACTGAGGCGTTATCGCTCATAGGGTGGGAGCCTCTCCACTCGGCGCTGCCGGAGCCGTGTGCATGACGTGATAGATGACACAGGCTGGCAATGGATACATTAGTCGTAGGAGAGTAATTTACCACACCACTGGCAAGCTGGCCCAGCCGACCGGCATTATCGAGTGTGATGACAGACTTGAAGCATCTTTACGGTTACTGCTTTACTGCCGCTATGTGTCGTTGCTGGCGTGAAACGGATGGCTGGGGTAGGGTAGGCGCATTTTTCACCTTTCCAGGGGGAGGTCCGCTCAAGTGAGCGGGCCGGGACCGACAGGCGGGCTTGGTTGCCTCGCCGCGCAAAATTTGGAGCACTATGGGCAAGTCATTGGTCATCGTCGAGTCGCCGGCCAAGGCCAAGACGATCAATAAATATCTTGGCAGTGAATTCGTCGTGAAATCGAGCGTGGGGCATATCCGCGATCTGCCGACCAGTGGTTCGGGCAAGACGGCTTCCGACCCCAAGGAGCGTGCCCGCCAGGCTGCGGCAACACGTAAAATGTCACCTGACGAAAAAGCCGAATATAAGAAGCGCAAGGCCAAAGACCAGCTTGTCCGGCGTATGGGAATCGACCCCGAGAATGGCTGGGAGGCCCGTTACGAGATTCTGCCCGGCAAGGAGAAAGTCGTCGCCGAGCTGAAAAAGCTGGCCGAAAAGGCCGATACCGTTTATCTCGCGACGGACCTTGACCGTGAGGGGGAGGCCATTGCCTGGCACCTCAAGGAGACCATTGGTGGTGACGATTCACGCTATCGCCGCGTGGTGTTCAACGAGATCACCAAAAATGCCATCCAAGAGGCATTCAAAGAGCCGGGAGCGCTCAATATTCCCAGGGTGGAGGCACAGCAGGCGCGGCGCTTCCTGGACCGCGTGGTGGGCTTCATGCTGTCACCGCTGCTGTGGGCCAAGATTGCCCGTGGGCTTTCAGCCGGCCGTGTGCAGTCGGTCGCGGTGCGCTTGATCGTCGAGCGTGAGCGTGAAATTCGCGCCTTCGTCCCGGAGGAGTTCTGGGACGTGCAGGCCGGGCTGGTCTCCGATCAGGGCGAGCCGGTACGTTTCGAGCTGGTGCGTCAAAATGGCAAAGCGTTCCGGCCCACCTCCGAAAGTGAAACACTGGAGCGCATCGCAGGCTTGCGCCAAGCGTCGCTCGCCATTACCGGGCGGGAAGACAAGCCCACCCGCTCGAAGCCGGGAGCACCTTTTATCACTTCGACGCTGCAGCAGGCCGCCAGCAGTCGCCTTGGCTTTTCGGTCAAGAAGACCATGACCCTGGCTCAGCGCCTTTACGAAGCGGGCTACATCACGTACATGCGTACTGACTCCACCAACTTGTCGCAGGATGCGGTGGCGATGGCGCGTGAACACATCGAGCAGGCTTACGGCCAGCGCTACCTGCCCGAGTCGCCCAATCGCTACTCAAGCAAGTCGGGCGCCCAGGAGGCACACGAGGCGATCCGTCCCTCGGACGTGAACCGTACGGCGGCTGAGTTGGCCGGCATGGAGCGCGACGCCGAGCGCCTGTATGAGCTGATCTGGCGTCAGTTCGTGGCGTGCCAGATGACTCCCGCCGAGTATCTGTCCAGCACCTTGACCGTTGAAGTCGATGGCTACGAACTCAAGGCCAAGGGCCGGGTGCTCAAGTTTGACGGCTACACCCGGGTAATGAAGCCTGGCGGCAAGAACGAGGACCAGGCACTACCGGATCTCGCCCAAGGCACGCCGATGCAGCTTGAAACACTTGACCCGCAACAACACTTCACCAAGCCACCGGCGCGCTACACCGAGGCCAGCCTGGTCAAGGAGCTTGAAAAGCGGGGGATCGGTCGCCCCTCAACCTACGCGGCGATTATCTCGACCATACAGGACCGCGGTTACGTCAAGCTGGAGAGTCGGCGTTTCTATGCCGAAAAGCTTGGTGATATCGTCACCGAGCGGCTCAAGGAGTCGTTCCCCGATCTGATGGATTATTCGTTCACGGCACGCATGGAAGACAGCCTTGACGAGGTGGCCGAGGGTGAGCGCAACTGGCGGGAGTTGCTCGATATCTTCTATGCCGAGTTTCGTGAGGAACTGGAAGTCGCGGAGAGCGAGGCGGGCATGCGCCCCAATCAGCCGGTACCTACCGATATCGACTGCCCCAACTGCGGCCGCAAGATGCAGATCCGCACCGCTTCTACAGGAGTGTTCCTGGGCTGCTCCGGTTATAACCTGCCTCCCAAGGAGCGCTGCAAGCAGACGCTCGACTTGCTGCCCGGCGACGAGGCCGTGCCCGCCGATGCTGGAGAAGAAGCCGAGACCCAGGCGCTCAGGGCCAAACAGCGCTGTATGGAATGCGGTACGGCAATGGACAGTTACCTGATTGACGAGACGCGCAAATTGCATATTTGCGGCAATAGCCCCGATTGCGCAGGCTATGCTATCGAACAGGGCAAGTTTCGTATCAAGGGTTATGAAGGGCCCACTATCGAATGCGACAAGTGTGGCAACGAGATGCAGCTCAAGTCGGGCCGATTTGGCAAGTACTTCGGTTGCACTAGCGAGAGTTGCAAGAATACTCGCAAACTGCTGCGCAGTGGCGAAGTGGCGCCGCCCAAGATGGATCCGATCCCGATGCCGGAGCTGGCGTGTCAGAAGGTTGACGATCATTACGTGTTGCGCGATGGAGCCAGCGGTTTGTTCCTGGCAGCGAGTAAATTTCCGCGCAACCGCGAGACCCGGCCGCCACTGGTACGCGAACTTAAAGGCCATGCCGAGGCGCTGCCGGAAAAATATCATTACTTGCTGGATGCGCCCAGCGAAGACCCGGATGGCCGGCCGGCACAGATCCGTTATTCGCGCAAAAACAAGGAGCAGTTCGTCATGACGGATCAGGATGGCAAGGCCACCGGTTGGCGTGCGCTCTACGAAAATGGCAAGTGGCGAGTAGAAGATAAGCGCAAGTAGGCTCCGCAGGGACAGGGTATCGCCCGCCTGCCTGGATAAACGAGGACTTGATGACCCTATCACGCCGTCGTTTTACGCAACTGCTCACGCTGGCACCCGCAACCCTGATGCTGGGAGAACAAGCCCGGGCCAGCCTGATCGAGACGTTACTCTCAAGTGCCCAGCAGCCACGGCATGCGGATGAGCTGTGGTTGCTTGTAGAGGATGATATTTCGGCGTTGAGTGTCTATCGCGGCACCATGCTGGTGGAGCATTTTGCGCCGGTTTCACTGGGACGTGCCGGGGCCCAGATCATGCGTACCGCGGGCGGAAACGTGACGCCCAAGGGAGAGTTTCGCGTCAATCGGTTCAACTGGGAGAGCCAGTGGCACATTTTTGTCGGGCTCGATTACCCGACCCCAGCCCATGCGCGCATGGCGTTGAACGAAGGGCTTTACACAGAGCGTGATTACGCCAATTATTTTGCCTATTATCGCCACCATGGTTACCCGCCACAGCAGACCGTGCTGGGTGGGTTTATCGGCATTCATGGGGTAGGGGTGGCAGACCCCGAGGTTCATGCCAGTTACCATTGGACGCAGGGCTGTGTTGCGGTGACCGATGCCCAGATCGAAAGGCTGGCAGAGCTAATCGACATTGGCACACGTGTCGTGATCCGCTAAGCTCAAGTAACGCGAGGGATGTTTCAAGCTATGGACAAGCGCCTCTGGGTATTATAAAACAGCGTTTGACTCCTGTGCTTGGCAGCAGTCGCTGCAGTAACCTGCTTTTGCAGGAAGCCTGAATCTCAGGCAACATTAACGCGCTGTACTAACCCGTGCAGTACCAAGGAAGACTCAAGGAGAACATCATGACTCTGAAGACCACTCTGAAGCTGACCGCCGCCGCTGCCTCTCTGGCTCTCCTGGCTGGTTGTGCCTCTAACGCTGCTCTGGACGAAGTACGTCAGACTGCTGAATCCGCTCAGGCTGACGCTGCGGAAGCCCGTAGCATCGCTACTCAGGCGCAGAACACCGCCAACCAGGCACAGCGTGACGCCCAGGCGGCTCTGCAGATGTCTGAGCAGAACCGTGAGGAAATGAACCGCATGTTCCAGCGCTCCATGCAGAAGTAATTCTGCCGGGCGCCAACATCGCCTTGTGCGATGGTGGTTCTGTAACAAGAAAACCCCGCTTCGGCGGGGTTTTCTTGTTGAGGAGGTTTTAATGAGCCTCAGGGCTGATAGGCTTCCAGATCAAGGTAAATACCGGAAACCTGGCTGAGTTCGATTTCTTCGAGAAACCCTTCGCTCGACTCCTCGGGTTCGTGAGCCGCAGGCAGGGCCTCGGCACTTTGCATCAGCGATACCACACGACCGTCGGGCTGCATGATGGTTTTTTGCAGCAGGGCATAGTCGATTGCTGGAAGCTCTTCGCTGAAATTGTTGGCGACCCTTTCCATGGCGTTGAGGAGCCGCTCCAGGACGCCCTGATTCTCTTCCAGGACAGGGAAGGACTGGGCATAGGGCAACCCATCCGCTGACTGACTCACTTTGAATGGCTGGTCAATGATGTTCACCTGGGTGCCACTGGGCACGCGCTCGTAAAGTGACTCGATATCCTCGGGAAACATGCGGATACAGCCACGGCTGACACTCATGCCCACGCCGTCAGGCCTGTTGGTACCATGAATCAGGTAGCTTGGTAGCCCCAGCAGGATGGCGTGCCGGCCCAATGGGTTGTCGGGGCCTGGCGGCACCACGGCGGGAGGCGGCTCGCCGCGTGCTGCCGCCTCTGCCCGCATGGAGCGCGGAGGTGACCAGTGCGGATCTTTCACCTTGACGGTGGTACGGGTGATCCCGACGGGAGTGGAGAATCCGTCGCGGCCCACACTAATGGGGTAGGTTTCGACGATACCGGGGCTCGAGTAGTAGTACAGACGCATTTCCGACAGGTTGACCACGATACCTTCGCGTGGCGCATCCGGCAGGATATGCTGGGCCGGGATCATGATTTCGGTGCCGGGGTGGGGTGCCCAAAGGCTCACGCCGGGGTTGGCCATGCGCATCTCTTCGTAGCCGGCGTTATGGCGTCTCCCGATGTCGAGCAGGGTCTCCCCTTCTTCGACAGTTACCGTATAGGGTGCGCCAATGACATTACCCTCATCGGGGAGCAGGTAATGCCCCCGTGGCAGCTCCTCGCCGGCGGTATCTTCCTCGGCGAGGGTGGGGGTTGTGCAAGCAATGGTTGCGCAAGCCAGGGCGAGGCCAAACAGGGTGGCGCCAAGGCCACGCTGCCTGGTCACTGTCGTGTTCTTCATCGGTGTCGTGCTCTCATGAAATATCGTGTGACAGTTGCGCATAGTATAGCGTCCTTGCTGTGACGAAATAGCAGTGCCAGACCGATTCAGGCGGCCTGGGCCTTGTGGTTGAGTGTACCAAGTAGCTGCTCCACGAACTGGAAGCGAGTCTCGGTGTTTTCCATTTGTGCTTCGAAGCGTAAGGTGTCGGCGCCATCGAGCCGATAGCGTTGCGGTTCCGCCTGGATCAGTTGTACCAGAGTCAGTGGATCGACATGCGTTGCGCCGCCGAAAATGACCCGGCCTCGTGTCGCGCCGGCTTCCAGGCGCACGATGCCCAGACGTTCGGCCCGCTGGCGCAGCCGGGTCTGACGCATCAAGGTTTTGACCGGCTCCGGCAGCAGTCCGAAACGGTCGATCATCTCGACCTGCAACTCTTTCAGTTCGGCTTCGTCGGCGGCGCTGGCAATGCGCTTATACATGACCAGGCGCTGCTGGACGTCGGGCAGGTAGTCGTCAGGAATCAGGGCCGGCAGGTTGAGGCTGATCTCGACGCCGGCGCTTAGCGGGGCCTCGATGTTGGGAGTTTTGCCGGCACGTATTGCAGCGACTGCACGGTCCAGCATCTCCATGTACAGGGTGTAACCGATGGCTTCCATCTGCCCGCTCTGCTCTTCGCCGAGCAGCTCACCGGCGCCGCGGATCTCCATATCGTGGCTGGCGAGGGTAAAGCCGGCGCCCAGATCGTCGGCGGCCCCAATGGCTTCAAGGCGCTTGATGGCATCCTTGGACAGTGCCCGCGGCGGCGGTGCCAGCAGATAGGCGTAGGCCTGATGATGACTACGTCCGACACGTCCGCGCAGCTGATGCAACTGGGCCAGGCCGAACTTGTCGGCGCGCTCAATGATAATGGTGTTGGCGCTGGGTACGTCGATGCCGGTTTCGATGATGGTAGAACAGACAAGCACGTTGTAACGCTTGTGATAGAAGTCCGACATCACCCGCTCAAGGGCCCGTTCGGGCAGCTGTCCATGGGCGACAGCCACGCGGGCCTCGGGGACCAGCTCGCGGATCGTTTCGGCGGCGCTCTCGATGGTCTTGACTTCGTTATGCAGGTAATAGACTTGGCCACCGCGCAGAATCTCGCGCAGCAGTGCTTCCTTGATAATCGCTTCGTCGCGCTGTTGCACAAAGGTCTTCACCGATAAGCGCCGTGCCGGCGGTGTGGCGATGATCGACAGGTCGCGAATGCCGCTCATGGCCATGTTCAGCGTTCGCGGTATGGGTGTGGCAGTGAGGGTCAGGATATCGATCTCGGCCCGCAGCTCCTTGAGACGCTCTTTCTGCGCTACACCGAAACGATGTTCCTCATCGATGATCAACAGTCCCATATTGGGCAGCTGGACCGATTTGGACAGCAGTTTGTGGGTGCCGATCACGATATCGGCCTGGCCGCTCTCGATACGTTTGAGAGCGGCGGCCTGGCCCTTGCCGGCAGTAAAGCGCGAGACCAGCTCGATCTGCACCGCCGTATCGGCGAAGCGGTCACGGAAATTCTCGTAATGCTGACGGGCGAGCAGTGTGGTGGGTACCAGTACCACCACCTGGCGGCCCGAGTGCACGGCAAGAAAGGCGGCGCGCATGGCGACTTCCGTCTTGCCGAAGCCGACATCACCGCAGACCACGCGGTCCATGGGACGGGAAGCCGTCATGTCGCCGATTACCGCGGCAATGGCGGCACGTTGGTCTGGGGTCTCTTCGAACGGGAAGTTGGCGGCAAAGCGGGCATATTCCGCATCGGGCGGAGCGCAGGCGAAGCCTTCGCGTGACTCGCGACGGGCATAGACATCGAGTAGCTCGGCCGCGGTATCGCGAATCTTCTCTGCCGCCTTGCGCCGGGCCTTGTCCCACTGTTCGGAGCCAAGCCGGTGCAGTGGGGCCAGTTCGTCGTCGGCACCGGCATAGCGCGAGATCAGGTGGAGGTTGTCCACCGGAACGTACAACTTGGCTTCATCGGCATACTCCAGAGCGACGAACTCCGCCGCCTGGCCACCGGCTTCCAGTCGCTCAAGGCCGCGATAGCGCCCGACACCGTGGGTCTGATGAACCACAGGAGCGTTAGGTTTCAGTTCGGCGAGGTGGCGAATGGCCAACTCGTTGGTGTCTGTTGCTTTCTCCCGGCGGCGACTCTGGCGAACCACGTCGCCGAACAGTTCCGTTTCGGTAATGACGGCAATGTCGGGCTGTTCCAGCCATAACCCCGAGCCGAGTTCGCCTTCGCTAATCGCAAGAGGGGCAGTCCCGTGCTGAAAGGCGTGAAAGGAGTCAGTATGGGTCAGGTCGAGGTGCAGTGGTGCCAGGGTTTCTTCCAGTGCCTCGCGCCGTCCCCGTGACTCGGCCACGAACAGCACCCGGGTGGCGTGGGTATCGAGAAAATGCTCCAGGGCGGCCAAAGGCTGCTTGGCGCGGGCGTTAATGGCGACTTCAGGCAGTCTGTGTGTCGCCGCTTCCTGGGCATGCTCGTGACCGTCGTCCCGGGTCAGTTCGACTCGAGGGTGTGCCTTGATGGCGGCAAATAGTTCATTTACCGGCAGAAAGGCGCGTTGTGGCGGCAGTAATGGCCGTGTCGGGTCGACGCCAAGATTGTCGTAACGACTCTCGATGGCCGCCCAGTGATGTTCGGCGGCATCAAATAACCCGGGGAGTAGCGCCACACGGGTACTCGAAGCCAGATGATCAAATAGTGTGGCAGTCTCTTCGAAGAACAGTGGCAGGTATTGTTCCAGACCCGGGGAGGGGATTCCCTTCAGTGCGTCGACATAGAGCGGGCACTGGCGTGGATCAACATCGAACAGGGTTTCGAAGCCTTCACGGAACCGGGCGATAGCGCTGGCAGAGAGTGAGTACTCATGTGCCGGCAGCAGTTCGATACGCTTGATCTTATCCTGGCTGCGTTGGGTATCAGGGTCGAAGCTACGTAGACTGTCGATTTCGTCGTCGAACAGGTCGATACGTAGCGGTCCGTCACTTCCCATCGGATAAAGGTCGATCAGGGCGCCACGCAATGCATATTCGCCTGGTTCATAGACGGTTTCGACCGCGCGGTAGCCGGCACGGGAAAGGGCGTTGCGAAAACCTTCACGATCCAGCTGCATGCCCACTTCCAGGGTCATCACCCGGCCAGCGATATAGGCGACCGGCGGCAAGCGCTGCATCAGGGTGTTGATCGACACCAGTACAATGCCGTGTTCGCCATCCTGGAGTCGGCGCAAGGTGCGTAGCCGTTCGGAAATGATGTCCTGGTGAGGTGAAAAGCTGTCATAGGGCAGCGTTTCCCAGTCGGGGAAGGGCATCACCGGAACCTGGGCAAAAAAGCTTAGATCGCCTTCCAGCCGTTGTGCGGCAGCGGTGTCTGGCGTGATCACCAGCAGTGGCGCATCGCTGGCCAGTTGGGCCAGGAGTAGGGCGGCGGCACTGCCGGGTGGCAACTGCCAAAAGAGTGTTTCGCGTGTTCCCGTCGGGCGGGGCGGATCGAGCGGGGAAAATCGGAGCATGATCGTCGAGACGTTTCCTGAAGGGGTGAGAATGATAGCAGCCCAGGGCAAGCTTGTAGTCAAAAGAGGATTTGTGTAATCCCCCTACAGTGAGTGCGACCAACCAGCGATTGCCCCTTTGTGGGAAGCACACGATAATGGAATGGTATTTTCCGATTCTTTAGAGAGGCTTCACGTGAGTCAGCAATCCCTCGATACCGTCTTTCAGGAATGGCACGATAACCAGGCGCTTGCCGAACAGATGATCCCGTTGATCGGCAGCCTGTATCGCCACAACAACGTGGTTACCACACTCTATGGGCGCTCGTTGTTCAATCGCTCGGTCATCCGCATTCTGAAAGACCATCGCTTCGTCAGAAAAGTCGAGGGTACCGAACTCTCGGTGCAGGACACCCTGCCGCTGGTTCAGGCCATGGCCGAGCTCAACCTGGGCCCGGCCCACGTTGATGTGGGCAAGCTGGGGGTGGCCTTCAAGAAGCGGGGCGGCGGTGATGCCAAGGCATTTTTGCGTGAAGAGCTGGCTGAAATTGTTGACCGGCACGAACCCGACGGCAGTAATGGTCGCTCCAAGGATGTGGTGCTGTACGGCTTTGGACGTATTGGTCGGCTGCTGGCGCGGGTGCTGGTAGAGAAAGCGGGGGGTGGCAACCTGCTGCGCCTGCGTGCCATTGTGGTGCGTGGCCGTGGGGATATCGCCAAGGATCTGGAGAAGCGGGCCAGCCTGCTGCGTCGCGACTCCGTGCATGGTCCGTTCGACGGTACGATCAGTGTCGACACTGAGGCGCGTACCATCACTGCCAACGGCAACGTCATCCAGGTCATCTATGCCGACCAGCCAACGGATATCGATTATACCGCCTACGGTATCGACAATGCCGTGGTAGTGGATAACACCGGTATTTGGCGTGATGAGGCGGGGCTGGGCCAGCACCTGGCCTGCAAAGGCGTCTCCAAGGCACTGCTCACGGCTCCCGGAAAGGGGGATATCAAGAATATCGTCTTCGGTATCAACCACGATGACATTACCGAGAACGACAATATTTTGTCGGCGGCTTCTTGTACCACCAACGCCATTGTGCCGGTGCTCAAGGTGCTTAACGACAAGTTCGGTATCGAGTGTGGCCACGTCGAGACGGTACACGCGTATACCAACGACCAGAACCTGATCGACAACTATCACAAGGGCGACCGCCGTGGGCGTAGCGCACCGCTGAACATGGTGTTGACCGAAACCGGTGCCGCCAAGGCCGTGGCCAAGGCCCTGCCGGAGCTTGCCGGCAAGCTGACCGGTAATGCCATTCGCGTACCGATACCCAACGTCTCCATGGCGATCCTCAACCTGACGCTGGGCAGCGAAACCGATGCCGAGGCGCTTAACGACTACCTGCGTCACATGTCGCTCGACTCGCCCTTCCAGAAGCAGATCGACTATGTGGATTCGCCCGAGGTGGTGTCGTCCGACTTCGTTGGCAATCGCCATGCCGGTATCGTCGATGCCAAGGCCACCAT
>Ga0209075_1002921_pt1 | contig 14666 bp, 12 predicted proteins | sample Stecom2011_FD_187523 | JGI IMG/M metagenome (GOLD analysis project Ga0209075, IMG submission 187523) | Agricultural soil microbial communities from Utah to study Nitrogen management - Steer compost 2011 (SPAdes) (version 2) | ecosystem: Environmental > Terrestrial > Soil > Agricultural land... | reverse complement strand
GCCTGAGCGGGGAGGGCTTCGATTACCGCGCCTTCCTCGATCTCTCCGCCCTGGGCTGGTGCGCGCTGGCGGTCGGCACCGCCCAGGCGGCGCTGGACTATGCGATTCCCTACTGCAACGAGCGCCAGGCCTTCGGCGAGCCGATCAGCCACCGACAGGCGGTGGCCTTCAGCATCGCCGACATGGCCATCGAGCTGGAGGGCATGCGCCTTTTGCTCTGGCGGGCCTGTGCGCGGGCCGATCAGGGTGCGGATTTCCACGAGCATGCCTGGCGGGCGAGGGTGTTCTGCGCTCAGCATGCCCCGCGCATCGGCAGCGCGGCGGTGCAGCTGCTGGGTGGCCATGGCTTCACCCAGGAACACCCGGTGGAACGCTGGTACCGGGACCTGCGCGCCATGGGCGTGCTCCACGGCGGCATGCAGCTCTGAGGAAGCGTCATGTATCTGGAAACCCCGAGAAAATTCCGCGCGCTGGTCCACCAGTCGCGCCAGGTGGCGGCCAACTACTTCCGGCCGCTGTCACGCAAGTATGACCGCGCCGAGCATGCCTATCCCAAGGAGCTGGACCTGCTGGCGGCACTGATCGACGGCATGAACGCCGGCTCGCCGCAGCGGGTGGGCGCCGGTGCCTCCGGCAAGGGTCAGGGAGAAGCACATGGGGGCATCAGCAACGGCGCCAACCTGTCGGCCTGCCTGGCGGTGATGGAGCTGTGCTGGGGCGATGTGGGCCTGCTGCTGTCCATGCCGCGCCAGGGCCTGGGCAACGCCGCCATCGCCGCGGTGGCCAACGAGGAACAGAAGCGGCGCTTTGCCAATGTCTGGGCCGCCATGGCCATCACCGAGCCGGGCTGTGGCTCGGATTCGGCGGCCATCCGCACCACCGCGGTACGCGACGGCGACCATTACGTGATCAATGGCGAGAAGATCTTCGTTACCGCCGGCGAGCGGGCCGACGCGGTGGTGGTCTGGGCCACCCTGGACCGCAGCCTGGGGCGGGCCGCCATCAAGTCCTTCGTGGTGGAAAAGGGCACGCCCGGCATGATGGTTACCCGCCTGGAAAGGAAGCTGGGCATCAAGGCCTCGGACACCGCCTCCATCAGCTTCCAGAACTGCCGGGTGCCGGCCGCCAACCTGCTCGGCAGTCCAGAGATCGATCCGCAGAAGGGCTTTGCCGGGGTGATGGAAACCTTCGACAACACCCGGCCACTGGTGGCGGCCATGGCGGTGGGGCTGGCCCGGGCCGCGCTGGATCGTGCCCGGGAGCTGCTGGAAAAGGCTGGCTGTCGTTTCGACTACCAGCGCCCGCTGCTGCAGCTGGGGCACGCCGAGGCCTGCTGGCACCGTTACGAGGCCGAGTGGGAAGCGGCGCGCCTGCTGACCCTGAAGGCGGCCTGGATGGCCGACAATCGCATGCCCAATTCCAGGGAGGCGTCAATGGCCAAGGCGAAGGCGGGACGCATGGTGGGCGAGGTCACCCTGGGCTGCGTCGAACTGGCGGGCGCGCTGGGTTACGGGGAGGACGAGCTGCTGGAAAAGTGGGCCCGGGACGCCAAGATCCTCGACATCTTCGAGGGCACCCAGCAGATCCAGCAGCTGATCATTGCCCGCCGCCTGCTGGGCAAGAGCTCTGCCGAGCTCAGGTAGGGGCGAGTCGTAGGAGCGGCTTAGGCCGCGATTGCTGAGCTGCGTCTGACAGCGTTATCGCGGCTGAAGCCGCTCCTACGGATCCGGTGCCGCGCACAAGGTGCGAGCAGGCCGACGACGTCGCAGTGAGTCAGAACCGATAGATCTCCAGATCGGTACGTATCGGATCCACGGTGGGGATCTGCGGCGCCGGGGGCTGCTGCTCCGCCAGGCGTGCCTTGCGGGTCGCGACGATCTGCCGGGACAGCGGCTCGATGGCGCCGGTCAGCTGTGCGGCCAGGCGCTGCAGCAGCACGCTCTGGGCGCGAATCTGATCCGCCATGCCGCCCTGATGGGGCTCTTCCAGGCGTACCGGGCGGGTGTCATGCAGCTTGCCGTTGCGGTCCAGCAGGCGCCACTGGCCCTCCAGCACCGCCGGCTTGTGCGGGCCGGAGTCCAGGCGGGAAATGCTCAGGCGCACCAGGATGTCCGGCTCCACGCCGGCGGCGGGCTCCAGGGCCACGCGCTGGCCGCGCAGCTGGCCGGCCAGTCGCTGCAGCATGACGTTGTCGATGTTGTCGCCCAGGTTGCCCGCCCAGCGGGCATCCGGATCGGGCACCAGGGTGCCGTCGGGCTGGCGCTGCAGCACGGCTTCGCCCTGGTTCAGGTAATCGGCCAGATCCACCGGCTCGAGCAGCACCATCAGGCCGCTGGCCTGGTTACTGATTGTCGGACTACCGCTGTCCAGCTGATAGAGCACGGGCGCGGGACGGCTGATGCAGCCTCCCACCGTCAGCAGCCCGGTCAGCAGGGACAGCGCCGCGAAGCGCATGTACTTCATGGTTCACCTGGTGGCCACGGGAGTGGCCGTCTTTGGCAGTTGGGGCCAGGCGGCTGGCCCCTTGTTCTCGTGTGCGGTCGGCGCGCCGTGGCTCGCCGGTCATTGGCGAGCATTCTCCCAGCCCCCGGGTCAGATTTCTACCTGCAGCTCGTCGACTCGCTGGAACCCGCGCGGAAGTTTGTTGCCGCGTCGGCCGCGCTCGCTCTGGTAGTGCACCAGATCATCGCCCTTGAGGGTCAGGGTGCGCTTGCCGGCCTGCAGCACCAGATTGGCGCCTTCCGGCAGCACGGCCAGGGCGGTGACGTATTCCTCGCGGGACGCCACGCGATCGGCGGGGATGCTGATCAGCTTGTTGCCCTTGCCCTTGGGCAGCTGCGGCAGCTCGGCCACGCGGAACAGCAGCAGGCGGCCTTCCGTGGTGGCCACCGCCAGCCAGTCCTGCTCGCGGCTGGTCAGCGGCAGCGGCGGCATGACCTTCGCGCCAGCCGGCAGGGTCAGCAGCGCCTTGCCCGCCTTGTTCTTGGCCTGCAGGTCCTCGCCCTTGACCACGAAGCCGTAGCCGGCATCGGAGGCCAGGACGTACAGCGCATCATCGTCGGGCAACAGCACGCATTCGAAGCTGGCGCCGGCCGGCGGGCTCAGGCGACCGGTGAGCGGTTCGCCCTGGCCGCGCGCCGAGGGCAGCGAATGGGCCACCAGGGAGTAGCTGCGCCCGGTGCTGTCGAGGAACACGGCGTACTGGTTGGAGCGTCCCGGCGCGGCGGACTTGTACTTGTCGCCCGCCTTGTAGGACAGGGCGGCGGCATCCACGTCGTGCCCCTTGGCGCAGCGTACCCAGCCCATCTCGGAGAGCACCACGGTGACCGGCTCGGAGGGCAGCAGCTCGGTTTCCGACAGGGCGCGGGCCTCGGCGCGCTCGATGATCGGCGAGCGACGCTCGTCGCCGTAGGTTTCCGCATCCTCCAGCAGTTCCTTGCGCACCAGCTTCTTCAGCTTGGCTTCGCTGCCCAGCAGGGCCAGCAGCTTCTCGCGCTCCTTGGCCAGCTCGTCCTGCTCGCCACGGATCTTCATCTCCTCCAGGCGCGCCAGCTGGCGCAGCTTGGTGTCGAGGATGTAGTCGGCCTGCAGGTCGCTGAGACCGAAGCGCTCCATCAGCACCGGCCTGGGCTGGTCCTCGCTGCGGATGATGGCGATCACCTCGTCCAGGTTGAGGAAGGCCACCAGCAGGCCTTCCAGCAGGTGCAGGCGCTTCTCCACCTTGTCCAGGCGGAACTGCAGGCGGCGGCGCACGGTGCCGATGCGGTAGGTCAGCCATTCGCCCAGCAGGGTGCGCAGGTCCTTGACCTGCGGACGGCCGTCCAGGCCGATGACGTTCATGTTCACCCGGTAGCTGGACTCCAGGTCCGTGGTGGCGAACAGATGGCGCATCAGGTCTTCCACGTCCACACGGTTGGAGCGCGGGATGATGACGATGCGGCAGGGGTTCTCGTGGTCGGACTCGTCACGCAGATCGGCCACCATCGGCAGCTTCTTGGCCTGCATCTGTGCGGCGATCTGTTCCAGCACCTTGGCGCCGGAGACCTGGTGCGGCAGCGCGGTGATCACCACGTCGCCGTCCTCGATGCGATACACGGCACGCATGCGCACCGAACCGCGGCCCGTTTCGTACATCTTCAGCAGGTCGGCGCGGGGGCTGATCACCTCCGCCTCGGTGGGGAAGTCCGGGCCGGGCAGGTGTTCGCACAGTTGCGCCACCGTGGCGTTCGGCTCATCCAGCAGGCGCACGCAGGCGGCGGCCACCTCGCGCAGGTTGTGGGGCGGCACGTCGGTGGCCATGCCCACGGCGATACCGGTGGTGCCGTTGAGCAGCAGGTTGGGCAGGCGTGCCGGCAGCACCGCCGGCTCGTCCAGGGTGCCGTCGAAGTTGGGAATCCAGTCGCTGGTGCCCTGGCCCAGCTCGGACAGCAGCACCTCGGAATAGCGTGACAGGCGCGCCTCGGTGTAGCGCATGGCGGCGAAGGACTTGGGATCGTCCGGTGCCCCCCAGTTGCCCTGGCCGTCCACCAGCGGATAACGGTAGCTGAAGGGCTGGGCCATCAGCACCATGGCCTCGTAGCACGCCGAATCTCCGTGCGGATGGTACTTGCCCAGCACGTCACCCACGGTGCGCGCCGACTTCTTGTGCTTGGCGTCGGCGTTCAGGCCCAGTTCGCTCATGGCGTAGACGATGCGGCGCTGCACCGGCTTCAGGCCGTCGCCGATGTGCGGCAGGGCCCGATCCATGATCACGTACATGGAATAGTTCAGGTAGGCCTGTTCGGTGAATTCGGCGAGGGAGCGGCGCTCCACGCCTTCCAGGCTGAGATCGAGGGTTTCGCTCATGGTCGGGCCCTAATCGGAAAGATACTGGCGCAGCACCAGGGTGCCGGCGCGCTGAGTGAATTCGAGTTGGCGCAGGGCGCTCATGCCCAGCAGCACCTGGTCGTTGCCCATGCCGGGGGCGATCAGCGCGCGCACGTCGGTGAGCACGATGTCGCCCAGCTGCAGGTGTTCCAGGCGGGTGCGGTAGCCGGTGGCGCGGCCGTTGGCGGTCAGCAGCTCGATGGGCGCGCCGAGCTCCAGGCCGAGGTAGTCGACCAGGGCTTCCGGCACGGCAACATCGGTGGCGCCGGTGTCCAGCAGGAACACCACAGGCTGGCCGTTGATGCGTCCGCTTGCACGAAAGTGCCCCTGTCCGTCCCCCTGCAGCTGCACCTCGATATGGCTGGCGCTGTGCAGCGAGGTCGGCGCCGGGTTGGGGTTGTAGCGCGACTCCTCCCACAGGGCGAAGAAGCGCGTGGCCAGCAGCATGCCGGCCGCCCAGGCGAGCAGCAGCATGACGCGTCCCAGGCGCTTGCCGGGCGGTGAGCTGCTCATGGGCTCGACTCCCAGCCCTGGGCGGGTACGGCGAACTGCCAGAGCACCGGGCGCCGCTCGCCGTCGCCCCGGGGCTGGCCGTCGTTGTCGACCAGGATCCAGGCGCCGCTGGCATCCAGCCACAGGCCCTCCGCCGCGCCGAGGGCCGGCTGGTAGCGGCGCGGCTCGGCGAGTGCGGCGTCGGCAAACGACCAGCACCGCTCGGCCTCGCCGGTGGACAGCGAGCGGCGGCAAATCTGATGGGCCATGCGCTCCAGGGTGTAGAGCCTGTCCTGATAGAACATCAGGTCGCTGAAATCCAGCGGCTGCGGGCGGGTCAGGCCGCTCTGCGGCGGCGGCGCCTGCAGCCCGCCCTCGCTGAACAGCAGGCAGCCGCCGTTGCACTGCCAGTCGTTCTGGTTGCGGTGCAGCACCAGCAGGCCGCGGCGCTCGCGCTCGGCGGCCAGCCACAGGCGCTGGCCGGCGGCATCCACGGCGATGCCCTCGAAGAAGGCGTTGTGGCGCTGCAGCAGGCCGGCGCCGCGCGCCTGGCGCACCAGTGCCGCTGGCAGTTTCAGCCACTCCGGCGGGCCCACCGGGGGAATGCGCAGGATCCCGAGATGGGCCTCGCTGAGCAGGTAGCGATTGCCGCTGCCGTCACAGGTGATGCCTTCGAAGTCCAGCATGCCGCCGCGCACCCAGCCGATCATCCGCTGGCTCTGGCGCAGGCCCCAGGGCAGACCCGAGGGTGGCGGCTCCGGCGCGTTGAAGCGCTCCGCTTCAACGGTCCAGCGGTCGGTGCCGGGGATCAGTCGATACAGGCGATCATCGTCGCGATCGGAGACAGTCCAGAAGCCCCCGTCGCACCAGGCGAGCCCCGACAGGTTGCCGCGCGGCACACCCTCGACCGGATGCTCGGCCAGCAGTTGCAGCTGCTCGAGTCCGTCCGCCCGCGCCACGCCGGCCAGCAGCAGGCCGGCCAGCAGAACGAGGCGAATCAAGCCACGACCTCGGCCAGGTTGCCCTTGGCTTCCAGCCAGCTCTTGCGGTCACTGGCGCGCTTCTTGGCCAGCAGCATGTCCATCACCTGCCGGGTGCTGTCGAAGTCGTCCAGGGTCAGCTGCACCAGGCGCCGGGTGTTGGGGTCCATGGTGGTCTCGCGCAGTTGCGGCGGGTTCATCTCGCCCAGGCCCTTGAAGCGGGTGACCTGCGGCTTGCCGCGGCGCTTCTCGGCGGCGAGGCGCTCGAGGATGCCGTCGCGCTCGGCCTCGTCCAGGGCGTAGAAGACATCCTTGCCCAGGTCGATGCGGTACAGCGGCGGCATGGCCACGTACACATGGCCGGCCTCCACCAGGGCGCGGAAGTGGCGCACGAACAGGGCGCACAGCAGGGTGGCGATGTGCAGGCCGTCGGAGTCGGCGTCGGCAAGGATGCAGATCTTGCCGTAGCGCAGCTGGGACAGGTCGTCCGAACCCGGATCCAGGCCGATGGCCACGGCGATGTCGTGGACCTCCTGGCTGCCCAGCACCTCGCCGCCGTCCACTTCCCAGGTGTTGAGGATCTTGCCGCGCAGCGGCAGGATCGCCTGGAACTCCTTGTCGCGGGCCTGCTTGGCGCTGCCGCCGGCGGAGTCGCCCTCCACCAGGAACAGCTCGGCGCGCATCGGGTCCTGGCCGGCACAGTCGGCCAGCTTGCCGGGCAGCGCCGGGCCCTGGGTGATCTTCTTGCGCTCGACCTTCTTGCTGGCCTTCATGCGCCGCCCGGCGTTGCTGATGGCCAGCTCGGCCAGCTGCAGGCCCTGCTCGGGGTTGGCATTGAGCCACAGGCTGAAGGCGTCCTTGACCACGCCGGAGACGAAGGCCGCCGCCTCGCGGGAGGACAGGCGCTCCTTGGTCTGCCCGGAGAACTGCGGCTCCTGCATCTTCATGGAGAGCACGAAGGCGATGCGCTCCCAGATGTCCTCCGGAGCCAGCTTGAGGCCGCGCGGCAGCAGGTTGCGGAACTCGCAGAACTCGCGCATGGCGTCCAGCAGGCCCTGGCGCAGGCCGTTCACGTGGGTGCCGCCCTGGGCGGTGGGAATCAGGTTGACGTAGCTCTCCTGCACCGCGTCGCCGCCCTCGGGCAGCCACAGCAGGGCCCATTCCACCGCCTCGCGCTCGCCGGCCAGGTTGCCGCAGAAGGGCTCCTCGGGCAGGCGCGGGTAGGCGCTGACGGCGTCGATCAGGTAGGAGCGCAGGCCGTCCTCGTAGCACCACTCGACGCGTTCGCCGGTGTTCTTGTCCTCGAAACTCACCGCCAGGCCGGGGCACAGCACCGCCTTGGCCTTGAGCACGTGCTTGAGGCGGCTGACGGAGAACCGCGCGGAGTCGAAGTACTTCGGGTCCGGCCAGAAGTGCACGGTGGTGCCGGTGTTGCGGCGACCGACCGTGCCGATGATTTCCAGGTCGCTGGCCTTGTAGCCGTCGGCGAAGGTCATGCGGTACTCGTTGCCGTCGCGCTTGACGCGCACCTCCACGCGGCTGGACAGGGCGTTGACCACCGAGATGCCGACCCCGTGCAGGCCGCCGGAGAACTGGTAGTTCTTGTTGGAGAACTTGCCGCCGGCATGCAGCTTGGTGAGGATCAGCTCGACGCCGGGCACGCCCTCTTCCGGGTGGATGTCCACCGGCATGCCGCGGCCGTCGTCGATCACCTCCAGCGAGTTGTCGGTGTGCAGGATGATCTGCACGTAGCTCGCGTGGCCGGCCAGCGCCTCGTCGACACTGTTGTCGATGACTTCCTGGGCCAGGTGGTTGGGGCGGGTGGTGTCGGTGTACATGCCCGGGCGCTTGCGCACCGGATCGAGGCCGGAAAGGACTTCAATGGCGTCGGCGTTGTAAGTGGCCATGGGCTCTCTTGTCGGTCAAAGATCGGAAAAATCGTGGTCGTGCCACAGGCTCGGGGCGAAGCCGGCGAAGGCGAACAGGGCCGGCAGCTGCCGGGCAAACCCCTGGTAGCTGTGGTCGCCTCCGGGCTGGATGCGCAGGGCGCAGCCGCGGTACCAGGCCTCGGCCTGGCGGTAGTCGAGGGTCTCGTCGCCGGTCTGCAGCCAGACCTGGAAGCGTTGCGGGTCGGCCGGCGGCGGCACCTCCAGCTCGCCCAGCGCCTGGATGTGATCCAGGGTCAGCTGCCAGGTTTCGCCGGTGTAGAGGTTCTGCTGCGACCCCAGGTGGCCGTCGAACAGGGCGTGGGGGCGCACCGCCGGGTTGATCAGCAGGGCCTTGAGGCCGTGGCGCTCGGCCAGCCAGGTGGCGTAGTAGCCCCCCAGGGAGCTGCCGATCAGCAGCGGCGCGCCCAGCTCGGCGATGGCCTGTTCGCACTGGGCCATGGCCTGGCGCGGATGATGGTGCAGCTCCGGCACCCGCAGCGCCCCGGCGATGCCCAGCCGCTCGCAGGCACGCCTCAGCTGGCTGGCCTTGTGGGAGGCCGGCGAGCTGTTGAAGCCGTGCAGGTAAAGGAGAGTGGGGGTCTGGGTGGCCATGCGCGCGTTCAAAACGGATGTCTGCTGGGTGGGCAAGGCTAAAGCGCACGGGCACGCGCTTGCAAGCAACCGGGGCGTGCGCGTGGTGCGGGTCAGTAGCCCTGCTGGCTGTGATCGATGTCCAGGGCGATGCCGTCGACCCGGGAAACGCCGGTCTCCAGGCTGCCATCGGCATGCAGGCGCAGCCAGCGGTAGCCGGGTGCCTGCAGGTCGACCCGGAAGTCGTCGCAGCCCGGCTCGAACTGCACGCAGGTGGACGGGCTGCCCAGCAGGCGCACGCCGTTGCGGGTGCTGTCGAACGCCTGGTGCACATGGCCCCACAGCAGGGCGCGCACCTGGGGCCGGCTGTCGAGCACGGCGAACAGGGCCTCGGCATTGTCCAGGCCGATGCGGTCCATCCAGGCCGAGCCGATCGGTACCGGGTGATGATGCAGGCAGACCAGGGCCGGGCGCTCGGGTGCCTCGTCAAGCGCCCGGCTCAGCAGCTCCAGCTGCGTCGGGTCGAGATGGCCGCGCACGGCGTCCGGCACGGCGGTATCCAGCAGCACGATGCGCCAGGCGCCGCAGTCCACCACAGGCTCGAGTAGCGGACTGTCGCCGGCGATGCCGCGCAGCGGGTCGTGCAGGTCGTGGTTGCCGGGGAATGCGCGCAACGGCGCGGGAATGCGCGCGGCCATGCGCAGGAAGGTCCGGTAGGAGGCGGCGGAACCGTCCTGGGACAGGTCGCCGGTGGCCAGCAGCAGATCGATGCTGGGTTGTTCGGCGAGGACCCGATCGATGACCCGCGACAGGCTGTCGGCGGTGTTCATGCCCAGCAGGCGACCGCCCGGGTTGTCGAACAGGTGGCTGTCGGTCAGCTGAACCAGCGTTACTGCAGAGTCAGTCAGGTTCGGCAAGGGTGGCGATCTCGTGCGGTGGAATCGGGATTATCGAGAGGTCGCCAGGCAGCGGCAAACCCGAAAAGCGGACGTGGTTCACAGGCTGAAACGCCAATCGTCTACAGCACCGGTTCCAGCTCGTGGCCCAGGGCCTGACAGTGTCCCAGCCACTCGCCGAGGAACAGGTTGAGCTGGGTCTTTTCATCGGGCTGATGCATGGCCGCGTTGGGGTAGGGGTAGCGACCCAGGAAGCTGCGCGAACGGGCCGCACCGACCACTTCGGCCATGCGTGCGTCATGGTAGGCGCGCACCTCCAGCTGCGGGGCCGGCAGCCAGGCCGGATGCTGTTCCTGGCGCACCCGCAGGCTGGTGGTGTAGGGGCAGTTTTCCAGCACCTCGATCACCAGCACGGCCACCAGCTGCTCGCCATGACTCAGTGCCACGCGGCGCGGCCGCGGGCTGGCGCCGCGCATGTCCGGCAGCAGGCGCTGCAGGCGCTGGTAGTTGGCTTCGCAGCAGGCCTGCAGTTCGCACAGGTCGACCCGGTAGCGTTCCCGCGCGATGGCCTTCAACTCCAGGCCCTCCGCACGTCGTCACGGTTGAGCGCCAGCCACTGCAGGGCAATGAGGCTGGCGGCGTTGTCGATTACCCCGTCCCTGACCGCCTGGATCGCGGCGGCGTAGGGCAGCACATGCACGCGGATGTCCTCGCCTTCCTCCGCCAGACCGTGCACTCCGCCGGCCTGGCTGCTGTCGCAGCGGCCCAGGTACAGGTACACCTGCTCGTCCGAGCCGCCGGGGGAGGGGAAGTAGCGGGTGATCGGCCACAGCGGGCCCAGCGCCAGGCCGGCCTCCTCCTGCGCCTCGCGGTGGGCCACCTCTTCCGGCTGCTCGTCCTGGTCGATCAGGCCGGCCACCAGTTCCAGCAGCCAGGGGCTGCTCTTCTTGCCCAGGGCGCCGACGCGAAACTGCTCGATCAGCACCACCTCGTCGCGCACCGGGTCGTAGGGCAGCACGCAGACGGCGTCGTGGCGCACGAACAGCTCGCGGCTGATCAGCGGGCCCATGGCCCCGGAAAACTGGCGGTGGCGCAGGTGCAGGCGGTCCAGGCGGTAGAAGCCGCGAAAGCAGTGCTCACGGCGCACGACTTCGACCGCGTCGGCATCGGCCTTGAAGAAATCGGACATGGGGGTACATCCAGGCAAGAAAAACGCTGAGGAACATCCTAGCGTGCCCCGCAGGAGCGCGCAGCCACTTTGCCGATGGGCGTGGGCATGCCAAGCTGAACACACCATTCGCGCCGGACAAGGGACCTGCCCATGCTCAAGCCTCTGCTCCTCGCCAGCTTCACCCTGTTGACGGCCTGTCAGCTGCTGCCCGGCGGCGGACCGGCCGAGTACCAGCGCCAGGCCTGGGAGCAGCGACAGCCGGGGTGCCAGGGCGAAGCCTGCCCCCTGGTCAACGTGGATACGCTGCACTTTCCCGGCGAGCCGGTGCTCGACCGGCTGATCGAGCGGCGCCTGCTGGAGATGACCCGCCTGCATGCCGATGATCCGCTGCCCGATTCGCTGCGCGGCTACGCGCGCCAGTTCCTGCGCGAGGCCGAGCCGGAGCACACCAGCTACCTGCAGGCCCAGGTGCGCGAGCAGCATGGCGGGCTGATCGTCATCGAGCTGTCCAGCTACCTGTATGCCGGTGGCGCCCATGGCCTGCCCGGGCGGGGCTTCATCATCTACGAGCGCAGCGGCGACCGGGAGCTGCAGCTGGCGGACCTGCTGCTGCCCGGCCAGGAGGAGGCCTTCTGGCAGCTGGCCGCCGAGGCTCATCAGCGCTGGCTGGTGGAAAAGGGCCACGCCGAGGACAAGGAGTTCGTCGCCTTCTGGCAGTTCCAGCCGACCCGCAACATCGCCCTGCTGAGCGACCAGGTACTGCTCAAGTACGACGTGTACAGCATCGCGCCCTATGCCAGCGGGCATCCGGAACTGGTGATTCCCAAGGACGCGCTGCGCGGCGTGCTCAAGCCGAAGTATCTGTAGGCTAGCAGCGGCTTTAGTCGCGATCGGAAGGCAATCCGGAGTATCGCGGCTAAGTCGCTCACACGGATTTCCGTTGGGAGCTGTAGTTGGATACGGGAGCGCTTTTCAGGCGACGCGCCAACCGGATGTCGGCGAAGCGCAATGCGGGGGCATGACAAGCGGGGAGAAAGCGTGGAGCCCATGGGCGGATTTGAACCGCCGACCTCTCCCTTACCAAGGGAGTGCTCTACCCCTGAGCTACATGGGCGAATGGGCGCGCATTCTAGTCAGGTGCGCCGGGGAAATCCAGAGGAAAATTAACGGCTTAGAAAAAACGCTGTTTTCCGGGTCGGTTGCAGCCGCGATGCGCTTCCGGCGACATCGCGGCTGAGCCGTTCTGCGAAGCGGCTTACACCTGCCTGTAGATCACCGAACCCTCCTCACGGAAGCGCTCGGCCTGCTCCGCAAAGCCTGCCTCGATGGCTTTCTGCTCGTCGGTCAGGCCGTGCTCGGCGGCATAGTCGCGCACCTCCTGGGTGATCTTCATGGAGCAGAACTTCGGCCCGCACATGGAGCAGAAATGCGCCACCTTGGCCGATTCCTTGGGCAGCGTCTCGTCGTGGAAGGCACGCGCGGTGTCCGGGTCCAGGCCCAGGTTGAACTGGTCCTCCCAGCGGAACTCGAAGCGCGCCTTGGACAGGGCGTTGTCGCGAAGCTGCGCGCCGGGGTGACCCTTGGCCAGGTCCGCGGCGTGGGCGGCGATCTTGTAGGTGATGATGCCGGTCTTCACGTCATCCTTGTTGGGCAGACCCAGGTGCTCCTTGGGGGTGACATAGCAGAGCATGGCGCAGCCGAACCAGCCGATCATGGCGGCGCCGATGCCGCTGGTGATGTGGTCGTAGCCGGGGGCGATGTCGGTGGTCAGCGGGCCGAGGGTGTAAAAGGGCGCCTCGTCGCAGCATTCCAGCTGCTTGTCCATGTTCTCCTTGATCAGATGCATGGGCACGTGGCCGGGGCCCTCGATCATGGTCTGCACATCGTGCTTCCAGGCGATTTGCGTGAGCTCGCCCAAAGTCTCCAGCTCGCCGAACTGGGCGGCGTCATTGGCGTCGGCGATGGAGCCGGGACGCAGGCCGTCGCCCAGCGAGAAGCTGACGTCATAGGCCTTCATGATTTCGCAGATTTCCTCGAAGTGGGTGTAGAGGAAATTCTCCTTGTGGTGGGCCAGGCACCACTTGGCCATGATCGAGCCGCCCCGCGAGACGATGCCGGTGACACGCCTGGCGGTCAGCGGCACATAGCGCAGCAGCACGCCGGCATGGATGGTGAAGTAGTCCACGCCCTGTTCGGCCTGCTCGATCAGGGTGTCGCGGAACAGTTCCCAGGTCAGGTCTTCGGCGATGCCGCCGACCTTCTCCAGCGCCTGGTAGATGGGCACCGTGCCGATCGGCACGGGGCTGTTGCGAATGATCCACTCGCGGGTTTCGTGGATGTGCTTGCCGGTGGACAGGTCCATGACGGTGTCCGATCCCCAGCGGATGCCCCAGGTCAGCTTGGCCACTTCCTCCTCGATCGAGGAGCCCAGCGCCGAGTTGCCGATATTGCCGTTGATCTTCACCAGGAAGTTGCGGCCGATGATCATCGGCTCCAGCTCCACGTGGTTGATGTTGGCGGGGATGATGGCACGGCCGCGGGCCACCTCCTGGCGCACGAACTCGGGGGTGATCTCCTTAGGGATCGCCGCGCCGAAACTCTGCCCGGGGTGCTGCTGATCCAGCAGCCCGGCCTCGCGGGCCTCGATCAGCTTCATGTTCTCGCGGATGGCGACGAACTCCATCTCGGGGGTGATGATGCCCTTCTTCGCATAGTGCATCTGGGTGACGTTGTGTCCGGCCCTGGCGCGGCGCGGGTTGCGCACATGGGCGAAGCGCATGGCGGCCAGTTCCGGATCGGACAGGCGGCGTTGGCCGAACTCCGAGGTCAGGCCGGGCAGCAGTTCGGTGTCGCCGCGCTCCTCGATCCAGGCGCTGCGCACGTCCGGCAGGCCCTTGCGCACGTCTATGGTCACGTTCGGGTCGGTATAGGGACCGGAAGTGTCGTAGACGGTGACCGGCGGGTTGGTCTCGCCGCCGAAGGCGGTTGGCGTGTCGTCCAGGCTGATCTCGCGCATGGGCACGCGAATGTCCGGACGCGAGCCCTGCACGTAGACCTTGCGCGAGCGGGGGAAAGGCTGGATGGATTGCTGATCGACGCGGGCGCTTTCGCTCAGGTTCTGCATCTTGTTCATCGACGGCTCCTCGGTGGAAGTCGGGGATGAACCTGGACAGAGCTCCAGCGCGGCGGGGTGGTCATCGACGGCAATGACCGGAAGGACTCGCCAGGCGAGCACATCTTGTTCCCTACGCAGGCACTAACCTGATCAGGTTCAACGGGATCCGGAACTGTCCGATCTCAGCCCACGATTCTGGGCACCCCGACAAGAACAGCCGGCAGTCTACGCAAGCCGGCGCCTAAACTCCATGCGGCTCGCTTCCCCGGCCATTGACCCGCGACGACTGACCCAAATAGCCTTGCCGATCTTCTGGCATTCAGGAACGAACATGCTGCGTAGATTCACTCTGGCGTTCACCTTCACCGCTGCCATCCCAGGACTGGTCATGGCCGAGGAATCTCCCCGAAGCGATCTGCTCAGCGTTTACCAGCAGGCCGTGGAGAACAACGCCGACCTGGCCGCCGCCCGTGCCCGCTACCAGGCGGTGCTGGAGCGCATTCCCCAGGCCCGCGCCGGGCTGCTGCCGCAGCTGTCGGCGGGGGCCCAGCTGGCGGATGTGGACATCGACGTGGACACCAGCGCCGGCAGCCGCTCCCTGTCGCGCAGCAGCCTGGTCTACCAGGC
>Ga0209075_1002920_pt1 | contig 14669 bp, 11 predicted proteins | sample Stecom2011_FD_187523 | JGI IMG/M metagenome (GOLD analysis project Ga0209075, IMG submission 187523) | Agricultural soil microbial communities from Utah to study Nitrogen management - Steer compost 2011 (SPAdes) (version 2) | ecosystem: Environmental > Terrestrial > Soil > Agricultural land... | reverse complement strand
AATTAAGCACGCACGGATTGTCGTTGGCTTCTTAGCAGTAACATAGCTCTAAGCTGCAGGCTAATGAAGGCATGTAGCTATTTTACAAGCTAGATACACCGCGCATGCCTAGTATACAAATGTTAGATTCCCCAGCCTTGCTTGGTTGAGTTAAGAAACAAGGAAAATTATTTGAAATATTATAAGCTGCTGTTTCTGATTTATGCTTTATTTGTCAGTGTAGCCTGCCAATCGAATGATTCTTCAAAGGTTTTTATTAAAGAGGATCGACTCTACCTTATAGGCACATTTCATGAAGGTACACTCGATACTGTTGTCCAATACCTTGATCTTAACCCGGGAATTACGATGATTGTATTTACCGCTAATGGTGGTTCGGTTCATGATAGTTCGACGTTGGCTTTGGGTAGAGAAATTCGCGGACGGGGACTTGATACTCATTTAGTTAATGATGGTGTTCTAGCATCCGGCGGTCTAAGTTTATTTCTATCTGGACAAAGGCGAACTATTGGTTCTGGAGCAATGATTGGTGTTCATTCATGGCAACGATGCTGGAATGTTAGGACCCCGGCTGAAGAATGTAAAGATGGGCGAGAACATCCACAGAACGATCCGAACCATGAACTACATGGTACTTACACAGAGGAAATGCTTGGTAGTAAAGATTTTTACTGGTTTGCTATTGAGGCGGCGCCTTCAACTTCTATTCACTGGATGCTTCCTACCGAGATAATAGAATACCAAGTTGTAAATAGCATGGTTGAGCCAGAAGGCATCACCAATCCGTTTGGATCGGAGTTTGAGCGTGAACGCATTAATGTCTGTGGGGAATGCAAACTTCCAGAACCAGAATCTAACAAAACGCTGCACCGGATAAACCGGTGAGCGCGGCGTTATGTAGCTAAAGCGTCGGCTGTCGTGTCACTGTCAGGTATATTTCGTAGCCGCCAACAATGTTTATAAGTTAAGTTTTCCTCACAGATGGACGAGGGTATCTTATGATAGTTAAAAAATTACGAGAGAAACGAAATTGGTCTCAAGAGCAACTTGCAATAATGTCTGGTTTAAGTACCAGAACAATTCAACGAATTGAAAGTGGCAATAAAGCCAGTATTGAATCTCTTAAATCGCTCGCCTCTGTTTTTGAAATAGATATTTCTAAACTAAAAGAGGAAATTATAGTGATAGACAAAAATTCAGAATCATGGAAATCAGAATCACCTTTTGTAAGGTGGTTTTTTTGGGGAGTTAAAGCGAGAAAGCAAGTGTTAAATATGGAGTTTTTTTGTTTAACTCTTGGCATCTTATCATGGATTATTAAACCTGATATTGTTGCCACTCCTGCATTCTTTCTAATGGCTTATATTTTTGCGACAATGAAATATTACATCGATCGCAAAAAGCATTGGTAAATTAGCTACATAACAAGTCAATTAAGCGGGACTGCTAACAGTTTGCTAGGTTCCGCTTCGTTTCACATTTTTGCAAACTATTATCAGCCCCTTATTGGAGCGTTATGCGCCACATCAGAAACAAGGAAGTTTATGTTCTTTAAATACATTCTAATATTTTCAAGCATGTTCGTTTTTTTACCTTCTTTATCATCGGTTGAAGCCAGCGAATTATCTGAAAAAAGCGTCGAGCTTGAAAATGTAAAGATTAATTATCAATTCTTAGATCGCACTTCTATTGAAAAAGAGTCTGAGATAAATGAGCTTGTATCTTCGGCCTTTTCGCTCTTTTCAAAATTATTTGGTGGCTTGCCAAGAGACCTTGCTGGAAACGAATACTCTGAGATTTCTATCAAAGTTAAACAGGGCAATTATTTAGGAGGCGAAGCGGATCCCCAATTAATTATTTTGACCTGGTCAAATGGGGATATGTTTGGCTACGGTAACTGGAAAACCCTTTTGCTTCATGAAATTTTTCATTTATGGAGTGCTGAATCAATTAGATACGAAGATGGTAGTGAGCATTGGTTTAACGAAGGCTTCGCAGAATATTATTCATTTAAAGCCGCTGCCCAACTTGGCTTAATATCAGCGGAACAAGCAATTTCAATAGCAGCTTTTCCAATTGGATATTACTCGGCATCAAAAGGATTAGGTCAAATATCAATGAGAGACGCAGGAAAGAGCAACAAAACTAAGTTTGATAATTACTTTCTCATTTATCATGGTGGCTGGGTTGTGGCTATGATCTTAGATCAAGAGATTCGCTCTAAAACGGATGGAAAAAAGAGTCTTGATGATGTAATGGCATATATGTATAAAAATTATCCTAGAAATAGGAAACTCTATAATATTGAAGACATATCAAACAGTGTTAAAAAAACTACAGACGTTGATTTCTCTGAGTTTTTAAATAAATATGTGACTGGTTCGCAGACAATACCTATTTCCAATTACTTACATTTAAGCGATGCAATTTGGAGCTATAAATTTAATACACCTAATAAATTAAAATATAAGTACCTCTACCAAACTCTAGGTATAAAAGGTATTGAGTAATAACCGGCACAGCGCATAACAAGGCGCTGTTGTCGCAGCTATCGCTGCTGGGACGGCTTACGCTGCGCTCCAGCCGCCCCAAAGCTTTGCGTTAGGTTTCTATGAGCAGTCAATCGGAATTTGAAATGACTTTAAGTAATCTAGATATAGGTGGCGTTAAAGCCGAGGTGCGTAAAAAAACCGAAAACCACATAAGCCGCTATAGTGTGTAGTGTTAGCTTTATTAGATTGCTTTTATAAAGGAGTGTTGCAATGAAAAAAATAGCGTTAATGATGCTGATGTCGTCGGTGGCGTTGGTGGGTTGTGAAAACATGAGCAATACGCAAAAAGGCGCAACCATTGGTGCGGTTACTGGAGCGGTTGTTGGTAAAGCTACGGCCAACCATGCTAAGAAGCGTTTGGTGTGGGGCGCGGCAGTGGGTGCGTTAACGGGCGCAGCGATAGGCTCGTATATGGACCGACAAGAGCAGGAGTTTCGTGACGAGCTGGCTGAAAGTGGCGTTCAAGTTATTCGAGAAGGGGATAACCTTCGTTTGCAACTGCCGAGTAACATTACCTTTGCTATAAGTAGTGCAACCATTTCACAAAGCTTTGATCCAGTGCTGGCTGACGTGGCGCGTGTGTTGAATAAATACGATAAAACCACGTTAATGATTGAAGGCCATACAGACAATACAGGTGCTGCTAGCTATAACCAGCAGTTGTCGCTGAACCGTGCAAATTCGGTGCGTAATCACTTGTTAAATCAAAGCGTTGATGCTCGACGCATTACGACTGAAGGCTATGGCCAAAGCATGCCTGCTGCGGACAACACTACTGAAGCGGGCCGGCAGTTAAACCGCCGTGTTGAGCTGCGTATTATGCCTAACCAAAGTTAAACGCCTACCTGTCCCCTTTTTATTGGTCGTGTGTTCAGGCCGTTTGATCGTAGTGCTCTAGACTTGTGCGAGTAACTACTTTAAAACAAAATGATAACTAATAAATAGGGGAAGACCATGAAGTCGTTATTTAGCTTGTTGCCGGCGCTCAGTTTTGTTGCGTTGGTGGCCGCGTTACCTAATACGGTTGTAGCAGCAGACAAATGGTCGGTTGCCGAACCCATGGGTGAACTGAAGTCGGTACAAATTCAAACCACTGAAGGCACTTGGATGAGCGTAGACCTGAGTGCCGACGGTCGCCATGTGGTGTTTGACCTACTTGGTGATATTTACCGTATGCCAGCGGCAGGTGGCAAAGCAGAGCTACTGCGCGGTGGTATGGGCTGGCATATGCAACCCACGTTTAGCCCAGATGGTGAGTACATTGCTTACACTTCCGACGAAGGTGGCGGTGACAACATTTGGGTGATGAAAGCCGACGGCAGCGACGCTTACCAAGTAACCCAAGAAAGTTTTCGTTTATTAAATAGCCCCGCCTGGAGCCCCGACGGTAATTATATTGTTGCCCGTAAACACTTTACGGCGCGCCGTTCATTGGGTGCGGGTGAAATTTGGATGTACCATAAAAATGGTGGCCAAGGGGTAATGTTAACCGCACGCCCGAATGATCAAAAAGACTTAGGCGAGCCGGCGTTTTCCCCTGATGGTCGTTATGTGTATTACTCGCAAGACAGTACCCCAGGCCCTATTTTTGAATACAGCAAAGACTCGGAAAGCGGTATTTATACGATTAAGCGTTACGAGCTAGAAACGGGCAATATTGAAACTGTATTGTCGGGCCATGGGGGTGCAATTCGCCCCGTGCCTTCACCAGACGGCAAAAAGCTTGCCTATGTGGCGCGTGACGACTTCCAAAGTAAATTGTATGTGTATGACCTTGAAACGGGCGCGCGTAAAGAAGTGTACGGTGACTTGTCGCGCGATATGCAAGAAACCTGGGCTATTCATGGCGTATACCCAGCCATGGGCTGGAGTAAAGACAGCAACGACATTGTGTTTTATGCCAAAGGTGGAATTCACCGGGTGAATGTGAACAACCAGCAGGTTGCCGCTATTCCGTTTGAAGTGAGCACCACCAAACAAGTGCAACAAGCACTTCGTTTTAAGCAGCCGATAGAAGAAGACAGCTTCGATGTGCGCATGTTACGTAATGTACAAGTTGCTCCGAATGGCGACAAAGTGGTGTATGAAGCCCTGGGCCATTTATATGTTCGCAATTTACCAAACGGTACGCCGCAACGTTTAACCAACCGTGCTGATCGCTTTGAGCAATTTCCTTCGTTTTCACGCGATGGCCGTTATTTAGTGTACACCACGTGGCACGACCAAGAACAAGGCCAGGTGATTGTACGCGACTTAAACCGCAATTCTGAACGTGTGTTACCAACGGGGAAAGGTAAGTTTGTTGAGCCTGTATTTGCGCCGAATGGCGAGTCGGTGGTGTATCGTAAAATTAGCGGTGGCTATTTAACCGACCCGGTACATGGCTTAAACCCTGGTTTATATCAGCTAGCACTGGATGCTGAAAAACCTGTATTTGTTGCTGCCAGTGGTGCGAAGCCCCATTTTGGTGCGCGCAACGACCGTGTGTATGTACAAGCGTGGAGCGCTACTGGGCCGTCGCTGCAAAGTATTGATTTAGCAGACCACAGCAGCCGGACGCTTTATACCTCAAGCCATGCCACTGAATATCGAGTGTCGCCCGATGGCCAGTCGTTAGCTTTCGCGGAACGTTTTCGTGTGCATGTGACGCCGTTTGTTGAACGCGGCCAACCGATTAGCATTAGCCCAACCGACCGCCAATTCCCGGTGGAACAGTTGTCGAAACGTGCAGGTGATAATATTTCCTGGACCAACGACAGTTCACGCTTATATTGGGCGCTAGGCCCAGAACTTTACTCGGCGTCGCTAGAAGGTATGTTCGACATTGGTGCGGGTAAAGTAGAACTGGTAGCCGATGGCACTAACATTAGCTTTAAGCAAAACGCTTATGTGCCTGAGCAAACCGTTGCGTTTGTGGGTGGTAAAGTGTTGACCATGAATGGCGAAGAAATTATCGACAACGGTGTGGTGGTGGTTGAAGGTAATAAAATTATAGCTGTGGGTGAACGCGGTAAAGTACGTGTACCCAGTAACGCGCGGGTGATAGACACGACGGGCAAAAGTATTATGCCGGGCTTAGTCGACACCCATGCGCACGGTGCGCAAGGTGAACAGCAAATTATTCCACAGCAAAACTGGGGTATGTATGCTGCATTAACCTTTGGTGTGACCACCCTTCATGATCCGTCGAATAACAGTGGCCAAATATTTACTGCCAGCGAAATGCAACGGGCTGGTACGATTGTAGCGCCGCGTATTTTCTCGACCGGTACTATTTTATATGGTGCTAATTCGCCAGGTGGTACGGCCCATGTAGACAGTTTAGACGATGCTTTGTTTCACTTAGAGCGCATGAAAAAAGTGGGTGCTTTCTCGGTGAAAAGCTACAACCAGCCACGCCGCGATCAGCGTCAGCAAATTATTCAGGCCGCGCGCGAGCTGGACATGATGGTGGTGCCTGAAGGTGGTTCGTTGGTGCATCATAATATGAGCATGGTCGTTGATGGTCATTCGTCGATTGAACACTCTATTCCAGTGGCCAATATATACAGCGACTTGAAACAGTTATGGCGCGAAACGGAAACTGCCTACACACCCACCTTGGTGGTCGGTTTTGGTGGTATTTGGGGCGAACATTACTGGTACGCACGTAGCAATGTGTGGGAACACCCTAAGCTGTCGCGCTTTGTGCCTAAGCGTGTTCTTCAGCCACGTTCAGTACGCCGTGAAATAGCGCCTGAGCACCATTACAACCATTTTAATATTGCCCGTGGCGCGAAAGAGCTACAGGACGAGGGTGTATTGGTTATGACCGGTGCTCACGGACAACGTGAAGGCTTGGCTCACCACTGGGAAATTTGGATGATGGAACAAGGTGGTATGACGCCAATGCAAGCCCTACGTACGGCAACTATTGACGGTGCGCGCCATTTAGGTATGGACCATGCAATTGGGTCGTTGGAAGTAGGTAAGTTGGCCGACATTATTGTGATTGACGGTGATGTGGTGAACGACTTACGCAGTTCTGAGCGCGTTACCCATACGATGGTGAACGGTCGTTTGTTCGACGCCGACAGTATGAATGAAATGGGCCGTAATGCGTACGCACGCCAGCCGTTCTATTTCGAGTAAAAGCTAAGACTTGCTCGCCACGTCGGCGAGCAAGCTACGGAACCAACGATGCCCTTCGTCGTGTTGTAACAACGGACTCCAAATCATGTGTAAGTCTATCGCCGGAATTGGGAAAGGCGGTTCGCATAACACGACGTCGGGATTGTCTTTATATAAGTTCGCAGCACGGCGGGGCAAAGTAGCAACTAAGCCTTCAAGCGCCAAGTGCATCGCCACATGGTAATTACGGGTAAACACTTTGATATGCCGAGTGTGCCCTAATTGTGCCAAGGCGTTATCGACCCAACCTAGTTTTTGCACCGCGTCGGGTGTCATACCAATACCAACTCCGAAACCAGTTTTACTTACCCAGCTATGCTGTGCCGCTAAGTAATTTTCGAGCGTGTAATGTTCAAGTAAGGGGTGGTTTTTATGAACCAAACAGGCGAAATCGTCGTTCCATAATAGCTTTTGGTGGAACGATTGGGGTAAGTCGTCGAACCGGTTAATGGCTAGGTCGACTTTGCCGTTTTCCACGTCGTGAAAACTCACGTCGCTCGGGGTCATTAAGTCGAGCGTAATACCAGGGGCTTTTTCACGCAGTGCATTCAGCAGTGGTGCCATTAACGTTGAAGCGGCATAGTCGGACACCATAATACGAAACACTCGGTTGCTTGCTAAGGCTTCAAAGTTGCGGCTGGGTTGAATTACTTCTTCTACGGCATAAAGAATTTGCCGCACTTGTGGTTTCATTGCTAAGGCACGTTCAGTTGGCATCATACCTTCACTGGTACGCACCAGAATTGGGTCGTTGAGTAAGTCGCGTAGCCGCTTTAAGGCATTGCTCATGGCCGGTTGGGTAATATTAAGTTGTTCGGCAGCGCGGGTAACATTGCGCTCGCGTAATAGAGCGTCTAAGTAGGTGAGTAAGTTTAAATCGATTTGACGAAAGTGATTCATGTGTTTAGCTACCTTGCGTTGCCATTATAATTATTATGAATTATAAAGCAGAAAACGATAGGCGCAAGCAATGGTGCTGCTAGGCACACATGGTTACCTAGCAGCTGGTAGGTTGTTAGAACTGCTCTTCTTCGGTGGAGCCGGTGAGTGCTGTGACAGACGACTGCCCCCCTTGAATAACATTGGTAACATCGTCGAAGTAACCGGTGCCGACTTCTTGTTGATGGGCCACAAAGGTATAGCCACGATCGGCCGACGCAAACTCTTCTTCCTGCAGTTTGATGTAAGCCGACATGTCGTTGCGCGCATAGTCGTAGGCCAAATTAAACATGTGGTACCACATGTTGTGCACACCCGCTAAGGTAATAAATTGGAATTTATACCCCATAGCAGCAAGCTCAGCTTGGAAGGTGGCAATGGCTTGATCGTTCAGGTTGCGCTTCCAGTTAAACGAAGGTGAGCAGTTATAGGCCAATAATTTACCTGGGAACTGAGCGTGTATTGCTTCAGCAAACTGGCGTGCTTCTTCAATATCGGGTTTAGCGGTTTCACACCATACTAGGTCGGCGTAGGGGGCGTAGGCTAAACCACGAGAAATAGCTTGTTCAATGCCCGGCTTTACGCGATAGAAGCCTTCAGCGGTGCGGTCGCCCGTTAAGAATGCCTTGTCGTTTGGGTCGATGTCGCTAGTGAGTAGATCGGCGGCGTTCGCGTCGGTACGGGCCACAATGAGGGTGTTGGTGCCGGCAACGTCGGCGGCTAAACGAGCTGCAATAAGTTTTTGCACGGCTTCCTGAGTGGGCACTAATACTTTACCGCCCATATGGCCACATTTTTTCACTGACGCGAGCTGGTCTTCAAAGTGAACCCCCGCAGCGCCACTTCTGATCATGCCTAACATTAATTCGTAGGCGTTCAGTACGCCACCAAAGCCTGCCTCTGCGTCGGCCACAATAGGGGCGAAGTAGTCGATATAGTTGGGGTGCTCTGGGCCAATGCCTTTACCCCATTGAATTTGGTCGGCACGAGCAAATGAATTGTTAATTCGCTCGATCACTTTCGGCACTGAGTCGACCGGATAAAGAGATTGGTCTGGGTACATACTGGCGGCTGAGTTGTTGTCTGCGGCAACTTGCCAGCCGGAAAGGTAAATAGCCTGTAAGCCGGCTTTTACTTGTTGTACGGCTTGGCCGCCGGTTAAAGCGCCCAACGCATTCACGTAGTTTTTACCGAACTTATCTTGGGCTTTGCCATGTAACAAAGCCCATAGTTTTTCGGCTCCTTGTTCAGCATGGGTGTAAGACACGTTCCGTGAGCCGCGTAAGCGAATGACATCTTCTGCACTATAAGTGCGTTCGATACCGGCCCAGCGCGGGTTTGAAGCCCAGCTTTTTTCGAGAGCTTGAACCGCTGCTTGCATATGGTTTGGTGTGGTCATTGGTGTTTCCTCAAAGTAATAAAATTCGTTGTTATAGGTACTGATAGCCGGGCAAAGTTAAAAATTCGGTCAGTTCATCGGCTGTGGTAATGTCGTCGAGTAGCTGTTTGGCTTTGCTGAAGCGTTCAAGCTGCCAGCGGCTTTCGCCTACTTCACTACGCACGACGTCGGCTTCTTCATTGAGCATGCTGCGGAAAAGTTCCTTCGTGACCTGTTTGCCATTTGATAGATGCTTGCCGTGCTGAATCCATTGCCAAATAGACGTGCGCGCTATTTCTGCGGTGGCGGCGTCTTCCATAAGCCCATAAATGGGTACACAACCGTTCCCCGACATCCAAGCCGCAATGTATTGCAAGGCCACCCGAATGTTGGTGCGCATACCCTGTTCGGTGCGTTCGCCTTGGCATGGTTCGAGCAAATCGTGTGCGGTAATGGGGGCGTCTTGTTCTCGCAACACGTTCAGCTGGTTTGGTTGGGTGCCTAAATATTTGGCGGCAACGCTACGCACGGTAGCGGCCAAACCTGGGTGAGCTATCCAAGTGCCGTCGTGGCCGTTGCTAAATTCAAGCTCTTTGTCGGCTTGTACTTTGTTCAAAATAACTTGGTTGGCGGCTTTGTCTTTGAGTGGAATAAATGCTGCCATGCCACCCATAGCAAATGCGCCGCGCTGATGGCAGGTTTGAATGAGTAAGCGCGAATAAGCACTTAAAAAAGGCTGGGTCATGGTGACCACTTGGCGATCGGGTAATATTCGGTCGGCATGGGCGCGGAGGGTTTTAATATAACTAAATATGTAGTCCCAACGGCCACAATTTAAACCAACAATATGGTCTTTTAGGCTATAAAGTATTTCGTGCATTTGAAACACAGCTGGCAGGGTTTCAATTAAAATAGTACTGCGAATGGTGCCGGTAGGTTGGCCAAACTTTTTCTCGGTAAAATGGAATACGTCGCTCCACCATTTGGCTTCGTGGTGGTGTTGTAACTTAGGTAAATAGAAATAAACGCCACTGCCATTTGCGGTTCGGGTTTGGTAGTTGTGATAAAAATACAGCGCGAAGTCGACCAACGCGCCCGGAACGGGCTGACCGTTAAGATGAATATGCTTTTCCGGTAAATGCAAACCACGTACGCGTGCAATAAGCAGCGCGGGGTTCGGGTCGAGCGTATAGTGTTTCCCACGGGCCTGATCGGTAAACGTGATGGTACCTAAATTGGCGTCACGTAAATTAACTTGACCCTGCATCATGCCGTGCCACGTAGGCGACAAAGAGTCTTCGAAGTCGGCCATAAATACATCAACGTCGGCATTTAAGGCGTTAATAATCATTTTGCGTTCAACTGGGCCAGTAATTTCTAAATGGCGTTTTTGTAAGTCGGTGGGAATGTCTGCTACGCGCCAGTTGCCGTCGCGAATGTCTTTGGTGGTTGGGTCAAAGTCGGGCAGGGCGCCCTTGTCGTATTCTTTTTGTGCTTGTTCGCGGTTCGTCATTAATTCATCAAGGCGGGGCGCAAACTGTTGACATAGCTCTACAAGAAAAGACTGTGCTTCTGGATTAAGTATTTCAGCGTAATCGGCTGTTAGCGGCTGAGTAAAACGGAGTGTATGTGAGTTCATTATGTAACCTGACTTGTTAGTTTGTTGTAAACTTCCGTGTCAGTATGGTATTTGGGTATTCATTCACGCAATATATGAATTTGTATTTCCGTCATTCACCGGGTGAATATTTAGGTGGGAGCTACCTTATAACTATAGTCGCTTTTTGTGTGTAGCCTTGTGTTTCCAAAAAGAAACGAGAAAGCTGTCTAATTGTTGTGCTGGAACAAGTCTTTAGTAAAACCCTGTGGTATTCTCCGCACGCTCCTAGCGAGAGCCCTGCATCAGCGGCTTTCCACAGCCTTCCCCGGCTGCGTTGAAAGTCGTACAACCTTTCACGTTTACTGGAGAAATGACAGACATGAAACGCAACATACTCCTGGCCTTGGTATGGATTGCTCTCTTCATTAGCCCTTCGGCAATGGCCGCCGATGGCGCACCACTTGACCTTACTTATTCACTTGTTGGCTTTATATGTGTGAGCATTTTTGTACTTGCTTATGCGCTTGTTATGGGTGAAGAAAAACTGCATATGCGGAAATCTAAACCTGTGCTGGTAGCGGCTGGAATAATTTGGATTATTATTGGCTTTGTTTACGTTCAAAATGGTTTTGAAAACGAAGCACGAGACGCGTTTAAGCATAACTTACTAGAGTTTTCAGAGTTAATGCTGTTTCTGCTGGTCGCCATGACCTATATAAACGCTTTGGAAGAACGCCGTTTATTTGATGCATTACGTGCTTGGTTGATACGCAAAGGCTTTACTTACCGGTCATTATTTTGGATTACTGGGTTACTCGCTTTCTTTATTTCACCGGTTGCCGACAACTTAACCACTGCATTGTTAATGTGTGCGGTGGTTATGAAAGTGGCCGACGGTGATCGTAAATTTATTAGCATGAGCTGTGTGAATATTGTTGTTGCTGCTAATGCCGGTGGTGCCTTTAGCCCATTTGGTGACATTACCACCTTAATGGTGTGGCAAGCAGGTATGGTAGAATTCCAAGAGTTCCTCGCCTTGTTTGTGCCTTCAGTGGTGAACTTCTTAGTGCCTGCTGTGATCATGAGTTACTTTATTGAAAACAAGAAACCTTCTTCGCAGCTTGAAGATGTAGAATTAAAGCGTGGCGCATTACGCATTACCGCTTTGTTCTTACTGACCGTAGCCACGGCTGTCGCTTGCCATAGCCTACTCAACTTACCGCCTGTATTGGGCATGATGATGGGCTTAGGTTATTTACAGTTTTTCGGGTATTTCCTACGTATGACTTTACCAGGATCGTTAGCGCGTAAGCGAGCTATGGCTGAGCGCGTTGGCGACGAAAAACGCCTGAAGAGCTTGGGTAGTGTTGTACCATTTGACGTATTTAACCGGGTGGCTCGCGCCGAGTGGGACACCTTGTTGTTCTTCTACGGTATTGTAATGTGTGTCGGTGGTTTAGGTTTCTTGGGCTATTTAGGCTTGGTTTCAGAAATACTATACAACCAGTGGAACCCAACGTTTGCTAATATAACGCTTGGTTTAGTGTCGTCAGTAATCGACAATATTCCTGTTATGTTCGCTGTATTGTCGATGGCACCCGACATGTCGCACGGCCAATGGTTACTGGTTACCTTAACAGCTGGTACGGGTGGCAGTTTATTGTCTGTGGGTTCTGCTGCTGGTGTTGCGCTTATGGGAGCAGCTCGTGGTTACTATACTTTTGCGAGCCACTTGAAATGGGCGCCTGCTATTTTACTCGGTTATGGCGCAAGTATTGCTGTGCACCTATGGCTGAACGAGGCCTTATTCCTTATTCATAATTAATGCGGTGAACAGTTGAAAAAAGGGGAGCGATGCACATAAGCGTCACTCCCTTTTTTTGTACCCAAAAAGAAAGCTAGGCTTCGAAGGGGCGATGAATGGGTTGCTGCAAAGAAATAAGTGTTTCTGTTGATTGCACTTCTTCAATGACTTGTAATCGTTCGATTAACAGGCGTTGTAAGTCGTCTATATTTCGTACTAATACCTTAATAAATACGCTGTACTGGCCAGTTGTGTAATGGGCTTCAACGACCTCGGGTAAAGCTTGAAGCTTGGCAATGGCTTTTGGGTAGTCGCCCGCTTGGCGCAAGGTAATACCAATAAAACAGCAAATATCAAAGCCAAGTGCTTTTGGATCCACTTTAAGTTCAGTGCCGGTAATTACCCCCGCTTTTTTTAACTTCTCTACTCGTACATGAATGGTTGCGGGTGACACTTGCTGTGCTTTGGCAATGTCAGCATAGGAGCCGCGAGCATTTTTCTGCAAGGCGTGCAAGATGGCGCGGTCTAAATTATCGATCATTCAGTTTACCCTCTGTTTTACTATGCTTAATTAGTCAGTAGTTAATATATATAGCTTAATCTTTAAATAATAAAGTGTGTATGGCTATATTTGTTGCTATATATTGTTTAAATGGCCGAAAGGGTTGTTAATGGGTTAATTAAAGAGTTTTGAGGCGCCCATGAAAAGTCAATTTGTTACCCGCCAACAGTCGGTACGTTGGATTAAACAGTATTTTACTCAAGAGCTTTGCCAACAGCTTTCTTTACTCGAAGTTGAAGCGCCGTTACTGACCGACCCTAAACAAGGCGAACAAGACTCGCTCTCGGGAAATGAAACGGCTGTGCAGGTGCCAATAGCCGCGTTGGCTCGAAACTACGAAGTGGTGCACTCGTTAGCGAAATGGAAACGCCAGCTACTGGCCGATTACGACTTTCCGGTAGGGCAGGGCATTGTGACCAATATGAAGGCGTTACGGCCAATGGAAGACGTATACAGCCCAATACATTCAGTGATGGTCGATCAATGGGATTGGGAGCAAGTAATTGCTGAGGAGCAGCGTAACGCCGTTACCTTGCGTTTAGCTGCCGAAGCTATTTTTGCTGCGCTAAAAAGCACTGTAAATGAATACCAACAGTTATTTGCTGGCACCATGACGGTACCCGAGAAACTCGCTTATGTAACTAGTGAAGACTTGTTACGCAGATTTCCCCAGAAAAGTCCTAAAGATCGGGAACACGCTATTGCAAAAGAATACGGGGTGGTATTTATTCAGGGTATTGGCGGTAAACTAAGTAATGGTTTAGTACACGACACGCGCGCACCAGATTACGACGACTGGCAGCTGAATGGCGACTTATTAGTGTGGAGTTCGGTACTCGAACGTTCCGTGGAATTAAGTTCAATGGGGGTACGTGTTGATAAAACCCGACTAATGGCTCAACTAGGCGAGCTTAACCGTGAAACAGAAAGCTTACAGCCGTGGCACCAACGGCTGTTGAATGGTCAATTACCGGCAACAGTGGGTGGTGGAATAGGCCAGTCGCGGTTATGTATGTGGTTGATGCAAGAACCACATATAGGTTGCGTGCAAGCCAGTGTTTGGCCTGAAGAAGTGAAACTGCGTTATGGGTTGGTTTGAAATGACCTACGGCAGAAAACTAAAAAGCCCCGCTGAAACCAGCGAGGCCTTTAGAATAATGGTGCCCAGACCCGGAATCGAACCAGGGACACGGGGATTTTCAATCCCCTGCTCTACCGACTGAGCTATCTGGGCGTGGGGGCAATTAAACGTTTTCAGCGCCGCAATGTCAAACGGTTTTTGGCCTTTTGGCGCTGACTGCTCAGGAATCAAACACTTTGCCTGTTTTTTGCTTACTTTCCGTTCCGAAGGTAAGTGGTGCCGGCTAAGCAACGTTCATAAAAATCGGTCCAACGGACGCCTTCACGCGGTGGTATTTTACCTTTACGAATTTCGCGGTCGATAGACTTCTTAACTACTTTCGCCATGTAGTCGGTATTGTACTGCATGGTTTCAAGTACTTTTTCTGCGGAATGGCCGGGTACAACTTCTTCAATATAAAAGGCGCCTGGTTCTTCGTCGTGACTAAAAATATGTACTTCGGTTAAGCGGCCAAATAAGTTGTGCATGTCACCCATAACGTCTTGGTATGCACCGGTTAGGAACATACCAATGACGTAGTCTT